>ERZ501058.7-NODE-7-length-281220-cov-9.864094_pt1 | contig 281220 bp, 205 predicted proteins | sample MGYA00510857_ERZ501058 | MGnify/ENA primary metagenome ERZ501058 (study PRJEB25958, sample SAMN03398523) | human skin metagenome | study: EMG produced TPA metagenomics assembly of the Human Skin Microbiome Metagenome (human skin metagenome) data set.
GAACGGAAATGCGATAGTCGTAAGGCTGCAGGTCAAACACGCGGAAGCAAGGAATTGAGACGACACGCGCCTTGATACCTTTCTCAGCAAGCTTGGCAACGGCATCCACACAAATTGAGACCTCGGAGCCTGTCGATACAAGCGTGATGGCAGCTTCCTTGTCCTCGAGCAGAACGTAGCCACCCTTTTCAGCCTTCTCAATTGACGAGCCCTCAAGCTGTGGCAGATTTTGACGTGTAAGCGACACAACTGAAGGTGTCTTGTAGCTCTCGATGGCCACCTTGTAAGCAGCCGAAACCTCGTTGCCATCAGCCGGGCGCCAGAAGTCCATGTTAGGCAGGGCGCGCAGCGCAGCTGCAACTTCAATAGGCTGATGCGTTGGACCATCTTCACCAAGGCCAATGGAGTCGTGCGTCGCAACCCAGATGACCTGGAAGTTCGACAGCGATGACAGACGCACAGCGCCCCAACCATACGTCACAAAGTTTAGGAACGTTCCAGCAGTAGGGATGTGCATGCCGTAGGCGCACAAACCGTTCATTATAGCACCCATGGCATGTTCACGCACACCGTAGCGAATGTAGCGGCCACTGTACTTGCCAATTTCTAGACTCGGGTTCTGGAAGTCCGTTGCATCGCTCCAGCGAGTCAGGTTCGAGCCAGTCAAGTCCGCAGAGCCACCGAGCATCTCTGGTAGAACACTAGCGAGCTTGGTGATGGCCAACTCCGAGAGCTTACGAGTGGCCATGGGCTTGTCGCTCGGTTCGTAACGAGGGAGCACCTGGTCCCAGCCCTCAGGCAGCTTGTGTGCGATACGGCGGCAGATCTCCTTGTGTTCATTCTCGTACTTACGACCGTACTCTTCAAACATCTTCTCCCATTCAGCACGCTTGGCAGCACCCTGTTCAGCGTACGACTTGTATGCGGCACGCACATCGTCAGGCACCACAAACTTCTCGTCGGGGTTGAAGCCAAACTTTTGCTTCAACTGTGCAATGTCGTCATCTTTCAGCGGCGAGCCATGCGTGCTGGCCTTGCCCTGATTCACCGAGCCGAAACCAATCGTCGTCCGCACACACACAAGTGTCGGCTTGGTCTTCTCGTCCCATGCCTTGACGACAGCGTCGTACAAAGCTTGCAGATCGCTGTCACCATTGTCCACGATAAGGACGTTCCATCCGTATGACTCAAAACGTTTAGGTACGTCTTCTGTGAACGAACACTTGGTATCACCATCAATGGAAACATGGTTGTCGTCAAAGAACGCAATCAAGTTGTGCAGACGTAGATGCCCGGCAAGCGAGGCAGCTTCAGAGGCCACACCTTCCTGCATACATCCATCGCCGAGGAACACATACGTCCGGTTTGTGAACAAATCAAAGTTGTCCTTGTTGTACGTGTCAGCGGCGTTAGCCTGTGCGATCGCGAGACCAACGGCATTTGCAAATCCCTGGCCGAGGGGACCGGTCGTCACCTCGACGCCGTCGGTGTGGTGAACCTCTGGATGGCCGGGCGTGCGCGAGTCGAGCTGACGGAAAGCCTTCAGGTCATCCATCGTCAGGTCGTAACCCATGAGATGCAGCATGATGTACTGCAACGCACATGCATGGCCATTCGAGAGGACGAAGCGGTCGCGGTTGATCCAGTGTGATTCCTTAGGGTCGGCGACCATGATGCGGCTCCACAACAAATGCGCTAGAGGAGCCAGACCCATGGGCGCGCCAGGGTGGCCGGACTTAGCGTTGGCTACCACATCAGCTGCTAGGGTGCCTGAAGATGTGTTAGTATGACGTAAATGACAAGTACCGGCGATATGCCGGAATGATAAAGCAGGGACGTACGGATGGTAGCAATTGACTTGAGATCAATCTCCGAAGGAGTGAATACCATGGTGGTTGACTGGTAGGAAGTTCCAAGCTGCGCCGCTGTCAAATGGGCCCGTAGATTTTTTCGATGGGGGAAACTTGCCCTCTGATTTGGCGCGTTCGCGGCGCTTTCCTGGCCTTAAACTTCGCACAATTCGCTCGGGCAAATATCTAGCCACCCTGCATGTCCCCGCGCTGTGCCCACAACTGCTTATCCAAAGGACAGGGCCTACTGGCATCATCTCACGTGGCAGACCTTCCCACAACACACGGACCTTTGATTTGTCAACACAATGTCAGCGTCGTAATGGAAATCACGCGCACACGTCTTGGCACAACTAGCGGTCGAGTGGCCTGTGGCTTGCTATACGGAGTTAGTTGCACGGAATCCGATAGGCTGCTTATCTGCATTCAACCCGGATTCACACTCCCTACCCCCAGCTTCCAAGGAACGATGAACCCTGGTGATAAGTATAAGCCATACACACCCGTCAACCTGACGGATCGTCAATGGCCCAGCAAGATCCAACGCACAGCTCCTATTTGGACGTCCGTGGACCTGCGCGATGGCAACCAAGCCCTAGCAAACCCCATGACCGAGGAGCAGAAACTAATTTTTTTCAAGACACTTGTGTCGTGCGGCTTCAAGGAGATTGAAGTGGCATTCCCGTCCGCAAGTGATACTGACTTTGGGTTCGTGCGCCGCGTCATCGAAGAAGGCCATATCCCTGACGACGTGAGCATCCAGGTACTGACGCCAGCTCGCGAAGAGTTGATCCGCCGAACCTTCGAGGCAGTTAAGGGCGCAAAGAATGTGATCATTCACATGTACAACGCGACGTCACCCCTATTCCGGCAAGTTGTATTTGGCAATGACAAGGCACGCACGTTGGAACTTGCAGTGCGCCACACCAAGCTAGTGCGCGAGCTGATGGATCACTACAGTCAGCCGGCCCATGGTGGCACGAACTTCCGCTATGAGTACTCGCCCGAGACATTCTCTCAAACTGAGCCGGACTTTGCGATCGAGATATGCGAGGCTGTGCGAGAGGCATGGGGTCTTGCGTCGCCAAGCAACAAGATCATCTTCAACTTGCCAGCGACAGTGGAAATTGGTCCGCCTAACCACTATGCAGACCTGATTGAGTATTTCTGCCGCAATGTTCGCGACCGTGACTCGATTATTGTGTCGCTTCACCCCCACAATGATCGCGGTTGCGGTATTGCAGCGGCCGAGCTCGGCATGCTGGCTGGTGCAGACCGTGTGGAAGGCTGCCTGTTCGGTAATGGCGAGCGTACGGGCAACGTCGACATCGTGACACTTGCCCTGAACCTGTACACACAGGGTGTGCAGCCAGGTCCTCTTGTGCTGACGGATCTGCCGTCGGTCATTGAGGTCGTTACTAGCTGCAATAACCTGCCTGTCCACCCGCGTCATCCGTATGCAGGTGAGCTTGTGATGACTGCATTTAGTGGCTCGCACCAAGATGCCATCAAGAAGGGATTCGCGGCGCAGGAGAAGCGTTGGAACGCTGGCGACAAGGTTTGGAGCATGCCTTATCTGCCGGTGGACCCCGCGGACCTGGGTCTCACTTACGAGGCAGTTATTCGTGTAAACAGTCAGAGCGGCAAGGGTGGCATTGCTTATCTGCTGACACAAGCGCTGGGTGTAGAGCTTCCTCGTCGGATGCAGGTCGCGTTCTACCGGGTGGTCCAATCAGTGGCAGAGCGGACAAGCAAAGAAATTTCCACGGACGATATCGTCCAGGCATTCAGCAAACAATATCACGTGCCGATTGCTGGTGTGTCGAAGGTTGAGGGGCGCTTCTCACTGCGCTCTTTCAGGCTCTCGGACGAAGGTGACGATGAGGTTGTATCGGAGTCGATGAAAACGAACGGCGAGAGCACTCCGCGTCACCGCAGGTTTACCGGCAAGATCGCACACAACGGCGAGATTGTGGATGTATGTGGTACAGGCAACGGTCCTATTTCGGCCCTGATGGACGCGATTGAAAAGCACTTCCACATTTCTGTCAATGTGCGCGAGTATAGCGAACATGCAATTACTCGCCCTGGTGCGCTGGCCATTGGCTCATCCGCGACGAGCTCGCATGGCCAAACGCGTGCGCAGGCAGCATCATATGTCGAGCTTGTCAAGTCCGACGAGAGTGCGAGCGTGGGTGCGAACAAGGCGCAAGGCTACTGGGGTTCGGGTGTAGATGTGGACATTACATCCGCTGGTCTTAAGGCTGTGCTGAGCGCCCTCTCGAGTGTGCCGTGATGATCTTCGGCAAACCGCTCATGCTCAGAGTGAGCCTTTTGCGCGTGTCTTGCGCTCGATTCTTTACTGTAGGAGGGCTCATAGACTATGTCTTTGTATGCATGCACGGACACGTTAAGGACAGAAAGAACGAGAGGTGTCCGTGGCGCCTGTGCGATGCATTGCACTAAGTGTGGAGGTTATCTAGAGTGTGGCCCAGGATGGAATAAAAATTAGGAATAACGACAGATCAGAGGACGTGTGATCTTTGTTGACGTAAGAGTCGTACAAGCAGCTAGCACTCCCTGGTCCTTGAATTCTCTTTCGACTTGTACCCTGTCGTGAGGTCTTTGTCTGTGGAATCACCAACATGATCGATCAAAAGTTGATTCGCGAATGGATCACACCATTCAGCGAGGCTGTGGGTCTGCCGTACTTGCCGGTGCATTTCGTGTCGCTCCTACGCTCATTGATGTTGTGGTGGTCGCTTCAGCTGCTCTCTCACAGCCTCAGCCCATATCTGTTCCCCCGGACATTCTCGAATATGTCTACCCGCACACGCATACACTGGGATCTGCATGTGGTCTCTCTCATACACTCAGCTGTAGTGGCGCCGCTCATCACTTACTTCTGGCTGTACATGGACGATAAGGTGGACCGGATATTTGGATATCAATACGAGCTAGGTCAGCTGTATGCACTTCCGCTGGGCTACTTCGTTTGGGATGTTATTGTGTCTTTGCGTTACGAAGGACCTGCATTTATATTGCATGGTGTGCTTGGCTTGAGCGCCAATATTCTCGTGTACAAACCGTTCCTCATGTTCCAAGGGCTCAGTATCGTGATGTGGGAACTAAGCACACCGTTCCTGAATATCCACTGGTTCCTCGATAAGCTTGGACTCACGGGCTCGCGCATCCAGTTCGTGAACGCGTTGTGTCTCCTTTTGACCTACGTGATTGTGCGCATGACGTTTGGTGTGTACGCGAGCTATGAGCTCATCTCACTTCTATGGAGTCCATCCGGACAAAACGTGTCGATGATTCTGAAGTGGTACTACTCACTTGGATTACCGGTCTTGAACATGCTTAACTACATGTGGTTCTTTAAAATGCTCCGTGCCATGCACAAGCGCTTCTTTGCTCCCGCCAAGAACAAGAGTCAGTGAGCAGAAGGCTAAAGCCGTATGGAACAGCCCTGAAATTTGCTTGTGTTGGACTGCCTTACGTACAAGCATTGATCGAGCGAAGTGCCCCACGTTTCGCTGTCTACCATTCATCACCTCGCTCAACGCCAGCTCGAACAATCCGCGCAATCATGCGTTCTTCGACCAGCAATGCTCGCACCATACAAGACGAAGCATCGTCCATGCCGTCCAGTCGCGTGAGACGCGCGGTAAGCTCGTGATCTGTATCATGACATAGCGTCACTAGGAATTGCCGCACCACCTGCTCATTGGCAGCTGGGAGCTGATCACGCACGCCGTACGTCACAAGGCGCCAGACTCTTTCGGCATCTTCAGGGAGATAGACACGCTCCGTGCATCGCTTCTTCGTGGATGCAGACGTTGACGTCGAATCAGTTATGTCGTTTGCACCCATTTGTACTTCCATGCTAAGGAGCCGCAGCGCTGTGTAGAGCCGGTGGGATGGATGGGCCGGCTCAGGCTTCGCTTGCAATGTGTAGTCGCTTCAAGTCAGTAACATGTACGACTATGTGACGATGGACGTACCCCCAATATCCCTCTTTTTGCAAAAGAGAACGCTTCCATTCACCAGCAGCGCCTTGACTTTCAATCAGCCTGTCCACAGCCTCATCAAGCCACACACTTGCATGTGGATTACCGTGCCACGAAGAGGCAGCATTGACTTGGTCGCTCAGTTCCAGGCGGTTTGCATTCACATTTCGTGGCAAAACAAATCCGTATTCGACAAGCAGCGTAGCATTATCGTGGGGTCCATATGTAATACAAACGGCTTCACCTGCCTGGAGCGACGATTCTGGCGGAGCACATAATTCCATGCCATCCATTGCGCTGTAGCGCACGGTGCATTCCTTCTCTCGGAGTGCTGTGTGATTCGCCATGTCCAGCAATGGTGCAAGTGTGAAATTGTCTTCGTGCTTCACATAATGCAAGTCCATGTATACACAGCGTGAGTTTGTGCAGAGCCAGCCCCATGCAAAGTGCCGCTCGTTCAGCGCTCCAGCGCGTGTACCCGGCAAACCAACGGACGCCCATAATGATTCAAGCGTCGTTGAATCGAGAGAGCGCACGCGACTCCAGTCATTTTCATAGCGGGTCCTGACAGAAGCAAACTTGTGGACAGCAGATGGTGGCAGAGCGTCCAAAAGATGTGTGCGTCCATCAAGCATCCAAGCGAGTGGCATGGTATCAAAGTCGGTAGGGAGAGATGAAAAGAATGCATCCATGCGAGAAATTGATTGCTGAGTCGAGCCCAGTTGCTGCGATGTCGCGCGCCATTGTGCAAGCACACATGCAAGGATTTGGTGTGAAGATAGCGGCGAGAGAGACGATGTAGTCGCGGCGTCCGTGGCCGTGGAAGTCGTGCGGGGGTCTGCTGTTTGTAGAGGTGCCCAATGAACGTGGCGACCACGGGTCACTTGCCTGGCATTGAAGAGCGCGCGCGGTGGGATTACAAGTAGCTTCTCACGCGGCTATAATTAGAAGCTGCTTTGTGCACATACCTGTACGGGACAAGAAGCCACGAGACCACGGCCGGCTTGGATGGTGTGAGTGGATGCTCGTTGACCAACGCGTCACGTACCACCATCATCACACGACGAGATAACCACTTTCGAATAGGACCGTCTATGAGGCGATACTTGCGCTAGAAACGTGTGGAGCGCAGTGTCCATGCTCAACAATGGACATACGTCGTGTTATCGTCACCCCGCTACCAAAGACAAAGAATTGCGTGTTGCGACAGCAGGGGGTGTGGTGTATTTTATCAGGATCAAGTGGAGTGGACTTGGGCTGTGGCGTCGCCTATCGGAGCGAGAATGTGGGTTTGGCGCAGGAACACGGGTTGAGCTGAAATCCGATACAATTTAAGCCGTATTTAACCAAGTCTGACACGAGTCCCGGTGTGTGTGTGTGTGTGCGTGCACTTGTGCCTAAGTTCGCCATGACACCTCCGAAGGCGACGGCCGATGACTTGGACGATTTGGATGGTACGTGGCTATATGAATGGCTTACGCAACTTATAGATGTACTGGATGACTTTGAGGCGCCCATGGCAAACCATGCGCCGGAGCTAGCGAAAGAGAGAACTCAAACTAATAGTAGCAATGGGTCGGGCGCAGCTGCCAACGTCAAGGGGAGTGAAAACAGAGTCGATGGTGACGCCAATGCTGGCATGGGCGAGGGAGAAGATCCACTCTCCGACGAGTTCGTGGAAGAGCTTACAAAGAACATGGAGTCATTCATGGCACAGCTTGGAAAAGACATGTCAACACACAAGGACGCGAAAGCGCCGCCTTTGTCTTCAGGACGTGCATCAGAATCAGAAAGCGGAGGGGCGCCACCCCCTGCGGAAGACGAGCTCATGAAGCAGTTTGAGAAGCTTCTGCTGTCCAGCAACCTCGAGGGACTCGACAGGGATACGATGCCGTCATTGTCCAAGTCACAGACGCAGGCAGCTTCTAAGCACGGCAGTGAGACTCACGAAGAAAGAGCAACAGGGTCGTCTGATGCATCGGGAGAAAAGAGCTTCCAGGATGCTGTCAAGGCCACAATGGACAAGCTCAAACAATCGAATGCATCAGCCAACAACAGCAGCAGCAACAGCGACACGTCTAATCCGCTCGCTGCCCTGGGTCTTGATGGCAATGCCGACTTTTCCAAGATTCTCGAGGCTCTCTCGCAGCCTGGCGAAGATGGCGAAGGTTCCCTTAGTAAAATGCTTGCACAAATGATGGAGGATCTGATGAACAAAGATGTGTTATACGAGCCACTCAAAGACATGCATTCACGCTTCCCTGCATACCTAGCGTCGCCAGCGGCGGAAAAGCTTGATGATGATACTCGGCAAGCCTACGTGGCACAAGAAGCTACGATGGGCGAAATAATCGCTGTATTTGAGTCGTCGAACTACTCCGATTCAAATCCTGAGAAACGCAAGCAAGTGGCAGATCTTGTATCGAAGCTCCAGGAGTTCGGCACGCCACCTCAAGAACTTCTCGGTGACATGCCGCCGGAGCTTGCTGGCCTCAACCAGATGCTTGGTGAGTCAAGCGATGAAAATTGTGTCATTATGTAGTCGTAGTCGTGATAGCCATTCAAGTCAGCTACGGCGCCCCACGCAGTGTAGCCAGCGGAAGGTCGTCGTCATAGTCCTCATCGTCATCCACATGACTCCCGTACGCCGCGAATGTACCATGTGGGTATTCAGGCCATCCCTCCTTGTCGGCACCAGCTGGTGACAGCTCAGACCGCCACAACTGCGACGGCAGCGGCGGCGGCTCCGTGCCGGGTGGAAATGCTGCCGCGCCTTGATCTTCCCATAAAGCGCGTGCGTAGTGTGGCGGCATGACCTCGTATCCTTCACTGCCTCGTCGCACACGCACATGCCCCGATGGCGCATATGAATGCTGGTCATCGATGTCGTCATCGTAGCCGTCCAACGCATAGTCGTCTTCATGTCCATCGCTCGAGTACGAGTCATACATGTCAGTGTGCGCGGTGTGGTCGTCAGCAGCATGGTCAGCATCTTGAAGCGATGGCAGCGGACTGTCGTGGTGTTGCACAAAGCGAGGGGCCTGTACATTATCATGGACATCATTCTGGACATGCATCCCAGGACGCGTGCGCTTTCGGCGCATGCTGGGCCTCGGAGGACGCGCATGTGGATCTCTTGGTGGCCATGCATACATTGCAAAAGGATCGTCCTGAAGCGGCGCAACAGGGAACGCGAGTCCATCACCACGCGGTGCCTTTGGCAACGGCCAAAGCCAGGGACGCGAACCAAGTATGGACGAAATGTTCTGCCAGCAGCCGACATCGAAGGGGAAGGTAGTGAACGGGATATGACCGCGGCGGATCTGTCGATACACACGATCCATCTCCCACGACTCGATGGATGTGGTATTTGTGCTGAGAAGGTAGTAGTGGTATAGTGTGAGGAATGAGACAAGAAGGAATGTAGGAATACACAGCAGATAATTCACGACCAGCATCGAGGCTTCGAGCGTGGTCGGATGCGACATGTAGTAGTATGTGTTCCATGCATCAAACACACGCATGGTCGTCATGACAAGATGATACGAGCAAGAAATCATCACCGAGGTTGTGTACTGGAGAAAGTACGCATACGTACCGAACCCCACGCAGTTGCCGATCCACGGGCAGTGGTGGTCCATTCGAAGCACGCAGCGACGACAAACACGGCAGTGATGCGCTCTGGGTGGCTTGAATGCACGGCATTTGAAGCAGTAGCGCTTGTAGTGGCACCCCTCAGGCACTCGCCACCCTATGGGAACGCCACCTGCATCGGCAGTCACACAGCAGTAATACGTGTAGTACATATACAAGATCAATACGTTGAATACACCAAGCACAACTGCAAGCTGTTTGAATGTGAAGGAAGGCGTTCGCTGGTAGTAGGGCCACATGATGCCGACTTGCGGCGATATATGGAGGAAAAGCATGAGAATCACTACGCCCGTTACCCTGATAACAAGTCAGTTAACAAGAGCAGTTGCGAACGTACCAAAGAATATCTTGAACTTGCATGGGCGCTCTTGGCCGCGCGCGCGATGATACCACCTTGCCAGTGCGTTCGAGCGCATCATTTGGAGGAGTGGTAGGTGGCAAAGAGGGTTGCAGGGGCGGCTCTTTTCCAGTGAGTGGATCAGGGGCTGGCGATGCTATTTGGACCACATCAGCCATCGTAGCTGCACTCGGCACAAAGGCAGCAGCCACTGAACTTTTGCGTTACAGAAGTAGCAGGTCCTCAACGTTTGCGGCAACGACGACGTGCGTCTCAACCTGATCACAGGAATGGATGATGATCGTGGGGATAAGGGGCGTGCGATGCTTACATAATCCTGCGTCCTTTGCACGTCCCCACCTGGTGCCACTCCCTATGCCTGCGATGGCTTCGTGGGAGAAGAAGGGCAGGGGCAAGGGTTCGGAACCTAGAGCCACCAAGATTTACCATGTGACATTTTCTACACGTATCTGCGCCTCATGTTTGTCATGCTACCGAAACAAAAAACTAGAGCATCAAAAAGAAGCAAGGTATTGGATACAACTCGCCTATTCTGGAACGTGTCCCTGTTCTGCGGCTGCTGCACGCTCAGCCTTTTTCCGCGCAAGTATGGCAGCAAAGCCACCAGGATCACCCATGCCTGGCATTACAGCCACAGGCGCAGCGTGAGAATCGGGCGGGGTCCATGACGAGGTGACAGACGACTGACTCACTCTCGCTGGAGCAGCGGCAGGCTTGGCGCTTGCAGGCTTAGCGGGCGGGGGTGGTCGTGGCTTGGCTGCTGCAGGTTCAGCAATCAATTCCAAGTAGTCAGCGGGCGACCAACCCTCTGTGTTACCTTTCTTGACGAGCCACCAGCCATTTTCTTCTTTCTCCTCCAGTTCGACAATGTCGCCTGTTCTGAGCGGCAGCTCACCGGCCTCTTGCGTCTCGAAATCGTACAAGGCGCGGTAGCGAGGAAGACGGCGACCCGTGGGCGGCGGTGGCGGCAGCGGTGCAGCCTTGGCAGGAGCAGGTGCCGGAGTAGCCACTGCTGGTGCAGCCGACGCACTAGGGGGTGCTGGTACGCTGCGGGTCTGTGCAGTGGAAGACGAGCCCAGTTGCTGCACCGTCACTGGAGGGGCCAACTTGGTCGTGGAGGAACCTAGGTATGATGGTATGCCTGACGTTGACTGAGCGGCTGTAGGCGCAGCAGGCGCAGTAGGTGCAGCGGGAACTGCGCGTTGCAAATACGACGGCATGCCTGACGATGGCGCTGAAGTGGCAGGGGCCTGCAAGTAAGGTGGCAAACCATTACCACCCGAGACAGGCGGGGGCGCTGGGACGTGTCGTGCGCCAGATGCATTCCCTGACGCTGATGAAGCAGGAGCAACGGTGGAAGTCGTCGGCACCGCAAGCGCAGATGCAGACGCCGTGCCGCCTGGCGCGGGTGGAAGGCCGCGACTGGCTGTTGTTGTAGGCAAGACCGTTGGCACAGGTCGTCGAGACGTCACTGATCGCGATGTCGTGCGGCGCTTGGTGCTTGGTTGTGCAGAGCGCGGCAGTTTCTTCGCCGGTGGGCGTGAGACACTCGTCGGTGGCTCGCCGGAGCCGACAGACACAATGGAACTCTTGTACACATCACCCACAGGAATCGACTCGTCTTTGCGGAACGACACATGAGCCTTTTTGCGGCCCTTGCGCACATACTCTAGTTGCGGCGCAATAACAACGTGTGTGCGACCGCCTGTCTGCTGCAAGAGATACGCCACAAACTCTGTTTTGAAATCGCAATGCAAGAGAGGGTCGCCTTCGTCTGTGCCGACTTGCAGCACGATCCAGTCATCCCGCAGCGTCGAGAGACCGACTTGCCGGATCGTGCTGAGTGGAATCACTCGCTCACATGTTGTTTGGGGCCGCTTGTTCACGAGATGCGTTACTAGAATGTACACGGCGCGCGGCGACATCAGCAAGAAGCGCGGACTTGGGATGGACGTGCGTCCTAGTCGCGACACAAGGAGCTGCGCGCGCGCACTAAACACGATCGGCTCGCTAGGCGGCAGGTTTGCCGAGGCCCGGAGCATGCGGCCCTCGGCAGACGACCCATTCAAATCCAGGTAATCCCCCATAAAGCGGCGCATGCTGATGAGACTGAAGCGACGGCGTTCCTTGCGACCAGCGAGCAGTTGATGTCCGTACTCGCGGAGCTCGAGGAACTCGTGGCCCTCTCGGCTTCGACGCCATGCACGCTGGATGCGCCGTGCGCTCTCTTCTCGTCGCCGCATAAAGGCACGCCATGCCCGCTGGATTCGCATGGCCATGTTGTGCCAGTATCGATCGCGCATGGTCTCGAGCGCAAAGAGCGTCTCGGGGTTCTTGATGAAGCCCTTCGTGACACCGAGCTGCCATTCGTCACGCGCAATGCCTGTATCAAGGAAGATGCGCTCACAGCCGCTGCGCGCATCGCCTTGCCAGATATAGTCACCTGCGTACGATGTCGCTCGTGACAAGAGATAGAAACGCTGCACAATCTTCTCAAACGTGTTCCGGTATGCAAATCCTGCGCGGCGGACGCGAATGTTTTCCCGCAGACCCAGGTACTTGATCTGGTGCAGGACCGCCTGTGTGTCGTACTCCGTGGGGCTTTTGTTCTGGTTGGGTTTGATCGTGCGGATATAGGACGGCTGGGCTTGCATCAAATTGTCCACTAGCGCATTGGCACTCGCTTTGATCCGGTCACCTGCCGACGGCGGCCGTTTCTTGCTGTTAGGATCTGGCCTTTCAGGGAACAGGCCGATCAAGAATGCATTGGACGAGCTGTCCACGAGGTTCAGAATGTCTTTGAGCAGGGCATCCTTGTTCTTCTCTGTCATGCCCTGGACGTTGTACATGACATCACCTGCATAGTGCCGGACAAGGAACTTGGATCCACGGGCCTCGAAGTGTGGATTGCTCGAGAGCATGGACGTGCGCTGCATGAACGAGTTGTCGGCCGCAGATGAATCGGCATGTGCCGTTGCGACCGCATCGTTGAGAGCAGAAAAGATGCCAGGCGGCCGTTTCGCCTCAATCAAGTCGCACACAATCTTGTTGTTGAAGTATTGGATGGGCGTCCATTGGATTTGCTCCTGAGCATATTCTTCTTGCTCCTTCTTGAGTGTCAGCTCGATAAAGATCTGCTGGAGCTTCTCATTTACATAGTTGATGCACAACTGCTCGAACGAGTTGTTTTCAAAGATTTCAAAGCCGTAAATGTCCAACACTCCAATCACAGAGGCCGCCGTCTGACTCTGTGCCTGCAACGATCTGTTGATCCGGGCGACAATCCAGTCAAATAGGTTGTTGTAGATGGCCTTGCTTAGTGCATCACGCACAGCCGCAGCCTGCGTCGGGTTCAGTGGCACTTCGTACACAGACCCACGCCGTCCACCGCGCTGTGTCTCCATAATGCGCTGTGTCAAGGCTCGCTGCACAGCTGATGGGTCCACTTCGAGCAAGTACGCACAGAACGCCGTCACGTCTGGATTCGCGATCTCTGCATCTCCCTGAGCATTTTCCACAAAGTGCACATTCCCGAGCCACAGAATTGTTGCGAGCATGCGCACCATACTCATTTGTTCGTCATCGGTAAGTCCAATGATCCGCATTGCCTCAAAGGCTGCCGCAAAGTCGGCATGGTCATCGATACCAGGCACATCCAGACACTGACTATCAGCCGTATACGCATATGCCTCTGGGCCCTGTAGCCCAAACAGTTCGCGCTGCTGTGGCGACGCAGCTTTCGTCAGCTGGTAAAAGATATGGAAGTTGCGCTCGTTGCGGATCTGACCGACAACACGGGCCTTCTCGAGCAAATAGTTCGTGATTGTGGCACCCACGGGCGAGCCATTAGCATCAAACATGATCTCGAGGTATTTTCCGTGCCGCGAGCTGTTGTTATTTCGTAGCGTTTTGGCGCATCCGAAACTCTCTAGCAGTGGATTGGTCGCCAGCACCATGTCCTTGATCGTATGAATGCCGGAACTTGAGCTGCTTGTGCCTGTCGTATCGCCACTGACCGCCGCAATGTATTGCATGATCCGCTTCGCTGCCTCTGTCTTGCCGGCTCCTGATTCTCCAGAAATAATCACGCACTGATTCTCCTTGTAGGCCAGCATGTTGTAGTATGCACCCTCGGCAATGGCATATACATGCGGCGGCATCTCCAAGCGATTCTTGCCGCGGTAAGAGCGCAAGATTTCGTCCGTGTATATGCCAAGATCTCGGAATGGGTTTACAGATATCAAAACATTCCCGATGTATGTCTACAGAGTCAGTCACCAAGTACAGCCATTTATACGCACATAGATCTCAGCATTGGAAAAGCGCTTGTGCAAGTTGTCATTCACAGCTTCGTTGGTAATCTGTGTCAACAGCGTCATGTCAGAGACGCCTGCCTGTGGTTTCTTAAAGCCTTCGCGCCAGTCGGCCTTGGCAATTCCACGGTTCACGGGCGGTGCAGCCTGTGCTGCTGCGCCGCCAGCAGCACGGCGTCCACCCGCGCGTTTCGATATCACCATCGTACCACGATGCCAGGATCTGTTCTCCTGTCTGAGAAGACGTCGTAAGCACGCTCACACTCACACACGGCTTCCGACGCCCAGGTCGTGACAGTATGCACGGCCTGCCTGCCTGCCTGGGAACTCGACAGGGAGAATGTGGTTGTGTGCAAGCACGTGTCAGTTAGATTACATAATGTTTACGAAGCAGTCTCGCGAGCCCCCTCTAGGTGGACGGACGACCCGCAGGCGCTGGTATGAGCCACGTTAACGAGGACTCGTGCTTTTGCACGCCGAGATGTGGAGGATAAGGAGCGAGAGAGTAAGTGGAAGCGTCAGGTCCCGTGGCTGGAGGTTGAGGCCTAAATGATCTCGAGCATATCGGGCGACATTACATTATTATTATTATTTTATCAGTCCAAATCGATCGAAGCGTGGACGTGGAAACGACGATGACGACAGCGGCTTTGAGGACGGTGGTTGTGCCGCCAGCAGCAGGCGGCATGCCCTCAGCGACAGTATTTATCATGCATGGTTTGGGCGATACTGCACAAGGTTGGCTGGATGTGGCCCGGGCCCTTGGACGCAACCAGGCTCTGCAGCATATCCGGTTCGTGCTACCGACAGCTCCAGTCCAGCCCGTCACTATCAATATGGGCATGTCCATGACATCTTGGTTCGATCTCTATTCACTCACAGATTTAGACCAAGGTGAAGATGAATCGGGTATGAGAAAAAGCGCTGCAGCCATCTGGGACTTGGTTGCTCAGGAGACGAATGGTAGTGCACCTGGTCTCAATGGGCATAAGGTGCCGATGAATCGTATCGTGCTGGCTGGATTCAGTCAAGGCGGCGTGATGGCTCAGCTGATGGGCTTAACGGCGCAAGAGCGCCCCGCAGGCATTGCCGCGTTGTCGACATGGCTTCCATTGCACCAAAAAATGGCTTCAATGCACAGTAAGCACACATTTCCTTTCTTCCAGGCACAAGGCACGGTGGATCCGCTTGTGGACTACAAGTATGCTCGCCGCTCGTTTGATTACGTGCAATCATCCCTGGGCTTCGGCAAACTGGCTGAGTGGCACGAATATCGGATGCCACACTCGGCGTGTCCTGCCGAAATTACCGATTTGGGCAGTTGGCTTGAACGAGTCGTGCCTGTCTGACGCTATTCAAAGATAGTTGGCTTCAATGATCATGTAAAGGGTATCTCTATATCTCGAGCTCAAAATGAAACGTAAGTGCACATGGAACGTCTCTGTTATACAATTTCCATTCTGTCGCTCTTGTCCATGGACACAGTCCCGCCAGCTCAGAGCTTCCTACCCAGGGTGGTCCGGATCGCACACCGAGTTCTTTGCACACGTGTACATGCGTCTGCAGTATCTTGACGATTTTCTTTTTCTGTAACTACTCCTTCTCTTTTGTTACAACGGCATGTGCAAAAGCGTCGGTGAAGATGGCCGCGTCGCTCCAGGTGTAAGTGCGGCTCGTGAACTTCCCCAGTGTGACGCAGGTTTAAATAGATCGACGTCACGATTCAAGTCAAATGCATTTGTCGTTGAACCGAGTCCACTGCCGACAACGCCACTACCGTAGCCTGGCGGCAGCAACGATGTCCAGAAACTGTCGTCCAACACACGGTTCACTTCGACACCCTGTGCTTTGGCATACTGCAAAGCATCCCAGCCATGTAGATCAGAGAGGGTATCTTGCGTAGGACCAGGTGCGTCATGCAATTTGTTGTGGAACTCTGCCGGGCTCGGCGTTGTTGACAAAGGCGGCATAGATATAGCTGTCGGCAGCCGATGCTCATTAGTGTCGCAATGATGAGAACCTGACAGGCTTTTGCTCGGAGGATGCTGATTTTGGTCTCTTGTGGCGATCTCAGCTGCCATAGGATTCACCTGCGAGGGGTTTACAGTCATGGCTGGCGGCCGGGAAGACGAGAGTGATGGATCCTGGCCCATCGAAACATGCGTTGACGTCGACGGTGCCATGGTCGATTTGTTCAACCTGGACCCATGCGTCGTATCATGAGCAGATCCAGCCTCTGCGGAAGGTGGTGGTGCCATGGTCGTTCCTTGCATCCTGTAGAATTCATGTGATTCAGGAATCCTCTGAGCGACGCCGTCCATAGAGGTGGCAGTCCGCCTTGGTCCCTTGTCGGAAGACTTGTCTAAGGGCGACGAGTTGTATGTTGCTTCGCCAGAACGTTGATCTAATCGTGATTCGACGAGCATCCGGAGGAAGGACGCATAAAGAGCAGGTGTATGTGACGCGTCGACTGCCGCCTCTTCCAGAACCTCGATGGTGTGGTTGACAAGGGCAAGAATCTCGTCTTCATTGATGTAGCGAGAAAACACCGGTCGGATGAGCTTCAGAAGAAAGACACATGCATACGCCACAGCCACGAACGTTGGATCTGGGGCATAACGCAAGATTTCCCGCATGCCGCATTTTACTGTCGCAATGATTTCTTTCGCAGCATGAACACAGCGCACGAGGTATTGCGGCTTGTCAGCAGAAGCGCCGTCCGATGGGTGTTCAAGTGCATATTGTAGGCCAAATGAATTCAGCACCAACACAGCATAATTATATCGCAACGGCGCTTGTCGTGCAATATAGTACATAGAACGAGTAGCCAGATCAGCGTCATCAGCTGGTGGCCCTGCTTCATGCAGCGCCAGGAGCGCCGACGCGCGCAGTGTGTCGGCCGTGCCTGTATGATCCAGATGCGTCACAACGCGGTCAAGCGCTGGGATGAGCGAATGGATTCCATCTCCACATTTGTTATTCGGCGGTACACCTCTGTGCGGAACATCGGGTTCACTGTCCAGGGCAGAATGTGAATGCGACGCATGCGGGGTGGGTGCGACGCAAGTCAGGTTGACAGGTGAAGCTGTAGCTCGTGAGGGTGTCTCGGAGTGGGTACAGGGGGGCCCGGGTGGGTTATTCCGAGAGCCTAATGCATTTAGGGGCATAGTATGTAGATGTGGATGTGGACGGGCATGCGTGTAAGAAGGAGCGTGAGAGTGCGAATAGAAATGGGGCTGTGGCTCTGTTTGTGACGATGGCCGCGCCGACTCATGGGTTAGTGGTGGCTGCAACGTGCGCCTAACAGAGTCGAGACCAAGCCGGTACCAGTACTGCATAGTCTCTGTCAGTTGCTCGTTAAAAGATGGGAGAATCGCCGGATAGTCCAAGTCGATGTTCAAGCCGGATGGCGTCACAGTTGACGAGTACAGAAAATCTAGCTGCCTCGTCTGTACGCGCAATAAATCAACGAGAGCACAAATGCCTAGGTCCCAGGGCCGGCTAAAGCGCTGGACACACCACTCAGACGCGTGCCGGATTAAAAAATCTTCCCGAATGCTGTAAGGCTTGCCCATCTGAGCGCTCAGTGTCCGGTCCACACAAAAGCAGATATACCATGTCCGTTCTCGATTGAGCACATCACGCATCGTAGGCTCGTCAGCTCTTGCTTCCGCTGACATCACACATTTGCGGTGCAAATTCAGGTCTTGTGCCATGCGGATCGCCACACCAGCAAACAGCCAAGTCCGATCTTCTTCGTATCGCTCAACAGGCTGGTTGTAAAGTGTGAGTAAGAGGAAACCTTGCACGATATCTGGTGATTTGAAACCATGACTCATCGCATCAAACGCTCCTTTTATTGCACGGCGTTGGCATTGAACGTACAAATCCGGTCGCCGTGTATAAAACTTGGATGCCACCGCACAAACGCATGTGAACAGGAAGGGTGAACGCGAGCATACAAGCGTCGGCGTGTGCCACTCAGGATCTAGGAGGAACATGTGCAGTGAGCAATGGTGGAAAAAGATACGAAAGAGCTCCAGAGCTTCCTCCGATGAGATGATCCCCTCCGTCAATAGCTCCGGGGGGGACTCCGTTCCATTTTCCGGCGTACGCAGATCTGACATGGAACTAGGATGAAAGTACGCGTCATTTGCCACTCCATATTGTGAAGAACGCCTTGGCATCCCGCGTGCCTCCTGCGATGAATTCTCTGGCTCCGTGCTGGAGCCCTCTTGCCCTCTACCGTCTGGGTGCGTGGAATCGGCCATCGAAGAGGGGCGCGAGGTCGATGCATTCCGCCCGTTGTCTGCTTGCTGCCTATGCCAATTTTGCAGGCTTGCCTCAGCGAAGAGACCGAGAGGGTTCAATGTGTTGTCAGGCAAATGCGGCACTTGCATAGAATCCATCGTCTCAGACCTTGCTGGTTTCGACAAAGGCGGATGCGGTACAAAAGTATGCCCGGAAATCACAGTTCGAACGACATGCTTCAACAGGCCTTCTTCACTGGTATCGAGCACACGCACCATCATACTGTCTTCCAGCATGCCCATCTGCTGCATAAATTTGGCTGCCTGCTCTGCGACTGTATGAATTGAGCGTGGATCGTTAGTGACACGCTCCATTGATAGCAGACTTTGAACTCGTGTCACGAGCATATCGACAGTCGTTGGTGATATTGCCGTCGTCGTGGCAATGCCAGATTGGGGAGAGCTAGCCGCCTCATTCATAGTAGTTCCCAAGGATATAGGATATGGTGACACAGGGTGCGTTGTTTCACAGCTCAGCGGTGAGTGGCTCAGCTCATAAGCATTCTGCAACAATGAGACAAAAAGCTCTTCAACCTTTTTCAAATTCTGCTGTGTTGCCTCCGACTTGCGCCGTTTATCAGACTTACGTCCGCGATTGCTTTCAAGAAATATACATTCATGTCCACTGCGTGCGCAACGTTGGCATGGCCCACCATTCTCGCTGACCTCGCACTTCATCTTAAGTCGATGGCAATTGGTACAAGCGCGTGCGCCGCGCGTAGATTTTTGCTTTTGACCGCCAGTGGTCTCTTTCAAGACCTTACTCGTAGAAGACGGCTCACATGCATTGTCAATCTCATTACTACTGTTGTCCATTGTATCAGCTGACCGCTTCACCCCAATTCGATTTGAATCCCCCTCATGCGACGATTCATTCATATGAGATGACTGCGGTGTACTTAACAGGTCCGGACCTGTCTCAACGCGAAATTCTGGCAGGCTTGGATTCACATCATGCGATTCGTGCCCAATATCATAGATCATGGCGTCGTATAATGCTATACGAACGACGTGCCCGCACTAGTGACACTTTGACGAGAGGCACAATTCCCAGACTCAGAAGCGTGACCGGTTCGTGGGGAGCAGGACGCGCTGCCAAGCCCACACACACGTATCAAATCGCCAAGTAACAGCGTATTCGTACGTTCGTAAAGTCACGTAATCAAGAGCAACCCTCTGCAGGCCTCAGTGTCTTTGATATTCAAGGCGATACGAAGATTCCCACACAAGGTTGGAGTTTCCAAATAACGTAGTGTGTGGGGCCTCCGATGGTCTTCGTCAGCAACAAATAGGTTTCATTGTAACTTTCGCATCTGTTGCAACATCTGTTGTCTGATTGGGCAAGTTTTTTTCGTAAGCCGTGTCTAACGAAATTAAGCCATTACGTGTGGGTGGCTGCAACGAGCTACAAGGCCAGAACACGGCATCTCATTAACGTAATCTGGTAGGCCAGACGCATAATTCCACGATCACCGCGCTAAGGTCCTCGAGTTTGAATGCTTTTCTATAAGCGCGCGCCATGCGAGCGGCGCCAAACGTCCTTCTCAGACCGGGTGGGAGACTAGTAGCGGTTCATTAGTAAGAGGAGTTGCTGGGTTCCATGCTGCAGACGATAGGTGGTATATACTCCTGATTTGCAGTTCTTTGGCTATTCGCAAGGTCAAAGGGGATTCAACCATCCATTTCAGCAAACGATGCCCGCATTCGCGGCAAGATACCCCATGCCCTATATCAGGTGTACCCCATATGTTGAAACTTGCGCAAGTTGACCATAACTCCTGTAGACGGATGCATGAACTCACTTTTGACGTGTCGCAACTTTAGTTCTGCATCAGCACCATCATTGATTGGTGCTACAAGACATGTATCCCTACATGACACCGTAAAAACGGCTAATCCATCACCCCTACTTCATCAAGTCCGTAGACTATACACAAGAGGCGTATGTATACATAAGGACAATTTTGTAAATAGGAAGAAACAATAATCAAATGCTTCTAGACATTCGTTTACTGCTGGGCCTTGGCCTGCTGCGCTTTGATGACGTTCTTCACAATCTTCGACTCTTCCACAAGGAATGCACGAACAACACTGCCATTCGTTAGAACCAGACGCTCTCGTCACACTGATGCACACAAAGACAATACATACCGAGTGCGAACACAGTCAGCGCAGCGGCTACCACCGTAGGCGCGCTGGACTGTCTTGTCACGCTTAGAGAGCGTGGCGTATGCACGAGGACGCATAGCCTTGATGCCCTGGAGCTTGGTGTGACAGTCACCGCACTTGGGGGCAGTAGGCAACTTCTTCAAGTGAAGGTAGCGCAGATGACCGCTGGGCGTCTTCACAACGCGCCGGCGGTTCGACCGGGTGTTGTAGGGGTTACGCTTGCGAAGGGTGAGACGCTCAGCCATCTACAGTTTCCGTTAGTTCCAATGTTCATGAATTGCGCGAGAGAGACTGGCCATGTCACCATGGCGGCGCCGGACACACTGGAATGCAAAGAATACAAAGCTCTTCATCATGTCACTGCGCTTTGCGCCTTTGGCGTACACCCACTCTCACTCGTTTTTTTCTCTCTATCGCGAATACACACCTTCTGGTATATAGCAACGGTGAAGAAGCTGGAGTGGAAGTGATTGCTCCCTCGGTGGACCAGTGAGCAGGCCAGATCGATTTCACGTGACTCGATATAGTTTTCCTTGTCGGCTGACTCAGCATGTAGCGGCGTGGCACGCTTGCATTTGGTCCAGGTGTGGGCGTGCACAGGCGTCTGTGATTGATTGAGTGAATTTCGGCCATCAGTGAATCAAGCCAAGAAGGTAATAGCGAGCTTGCTTAGTGAGACCGGCTTGCTGTTTCTGCCTGGGACAACACTCTGTAAGTGTGCGAACAATTAACGTGAGTGCCCATGCGAGGTGTATGGACGCCAGGCTTGTGGTGCCACGCGCACGTATACCATGGTTCAATAGGATCCCTGCATCCTTCATTGCTTCGATGTGCTGTGCGATCTATTCATACCCGTCGTAAGCCGATCACTATACCTGAGTCGATCAAGCTTTCGATCCTGGACTTCCCACCGCAACCGAGGCCGACACGACCACTATCTGCACTCATGCGTCGGGCAAAGACCCTCGTCTTCAATGGGCCGAAGGGCGAGGTTGTCGTGCCATTGCATCATTTTGTCAACATGGTCTGGGCCGATAACCCCGAGACCAAACAACGCAATGTGACATTTGCCGTGGAAAATGAGGACATCAAGTTGCAACGAGGAATTTGGGGCTTGACTCGCGCACTGTGTGCAAATGCTATCAAGGGCGCCCAGGATGGCCATGAGGTCACGCTTCGCCTCGTCGGTGTTGGTTATCGTGCGAGTATTGAGCCTGATCCTTTGCCTCGCAAGCATCCACTTGAGGTTGAGCTGGAGCGTGGTCGTGGTCATTGGTATGCAGCCGAGCAAAAGCAGACTGAGATTGATCGCGTGAAGCGCCTCATTGAAGCATCCGGTCCAAATCAGCGTCTTCATTTGCGTCTTGGATATTCGCACCCTGTTTTGGTCCCGATTCCGTATGGAGTTCAAGCTGAAACTCCCTCACCTACAACCATTAAGCTCTCAAGCGCAAATAAGGAGCTACTTGGTCAGTTCGCTCAGAGTGTGCGCCAGTTCCGAAAGCCGGAACCGTACAAAGGCAAAGGCGTCTTTATCAATGATGAGCAGATTAAGCTCAAGACACCCAAAAAGAAGTAATGCCATTCCACCCACCCACCCCATGCAAGGCCGTGCATGAGTGCATTCGCATTGCGTATATGCGAATGCGTACAAACGCTGGCGTATATGTGCTTTTTTCTTCCTCTTTCCATACCCTGCGTAATGTGCTGAAACAGTGATTCACATCGCACAGAAAAGCAACATGGTACTCCCATTGAATTCGCAAAGAGCTTATTCAAATTTTGGACGAGCCAGACATACATAATATCTATACAGAAAGCCTATGTGAATATGGTCTTCTGCTACGCTAGATCACGAGACTTGCCCTTGTGAGGGCTGCTGTTGGGGTGGTCGACGTCATTACCGTCGACCGTGTCGTAAGGAGCAGTGGCGGATGGCCGTAATACTTCATGGATCTGCGCAATTGTGCGCTCCAACGTAGCATTTGTATCTTGTAAAACACAAAGTCGCCTTCGTAAATGTTCATCGGTGATTTGCGCCAGCTGCTCCGTAGACAAGGACAGATCCGGTGCGAGGGACGATCTCGATGCAGCCCAACTGACCAATGGATGCGGCAGCTTGGACTCGACCCGCGAGGAAAAGTCGTGAATTGATGCAGGGTCAAAGAGTGGTATCAGGCCAGGTGTTGCCGTGTCCTTATGATTAGTCGCTGTTAGAGTGTGCTCTCGAGTACCAAAGCGTTTGAGCGCAGCCTGTCGAACAGCTTCGCGGGGATCCAAACCAGCCGCCGTAGAGTCATCTTTTACAGGAAGATGGTACTCTGGACGAGTGCGGGAGCTGCTTGCCTCCGGGGAAAGAAGGGCTGACATTGACGGTAGGGTATCACGGGAAGAAGTTGCTTCGGCTTGGGGAGACAATCGTGAGATCAGCGACTGCAAAGACGTTGACTCGATGCTGCCCGCTGGCATGGTTTGCTGAGCTGCATCGTGACCAACTTGCTGCTGCGATGCTTGCTCGCGGAACAGTCCAGATGTAGCACCAAGATGATCAGGTGTCTGAGCGTCCGACAAAGGAGATGGTTCTGGTGTTTGCGTCGGTACAGTACTAGGATCAGAAGTGTTCTGTGCAGCTGGAGTTGGCGCCAGGACATCTCGACGACATGTGGGACAATTCTGCTGACGCTCGAGCCAAGAGTGCAAGCACCGGAAATGAAAGACGTGACTGCATGGCAGCTTTCGAGGTGTATCGGCCAGCGAACGGGAATCTACGTCAAAGTCCTCGCGGCAAATAATGCATGTCTTGTCATGCATCTGCACGACGTCGGACTGAGACAGCGGGGGATACTTCCGGTCCATATCGCGCGTGGCGGCACGAAAGCGCAGGAGCTGAAGCGTCTTTTTGTACACAGAGTACGCAAGGAGTATGAACTGCCGAAAGGTGCCAAATGGAAGAAACACCACATGCATGTTAACGAACAGGAAAGAAAGGACGATACTGAACGGATATACGAGTAGCATGACAATGTCACGTACATATCCAATGAAGAACACATAGCGGCTTTTTTCGTCCCAAGGCCCTTCGCTTGTAAGTGCGACGTATTCGCAATAGTAGAGGGCAATTTGTGCGAACAAGTTGACCTGCATGACCATAAGTGATATGAAGTATTGTGATACAATGCCAATAGGACCGGCATCCTGCGGCATTAGCAGAATGGCAATGGGAATCAAGATTGCCAGGAATGACTGAATAAATGCAAGCAGTCCAAGCATGCGTATGTGAAAGAAGCGAGGGAAAGTAGTCATTTGCCCCAGGGTGTCGATGCGCACGCTGCACATGTTTTGCAAGACAGCTACTAGCAGCAAAACACATCCGAAGTAAAAGAATAGTAGATCTGACCGGAATTGTCTTACAGATGAGACGATCAGCAGATCAAAGAGCAACATCGTGAGAGATTCTTGTACAGACTGACGAAGTGTTAGATGGGACGCGTCACTTTGACAGCACGCCATACGCATGCACAATCACACATACCTGCACTTCCTGTCGCCCAAGGGGACCTAAGAATATAAGTTGTGCAACTTTAGACAGTAGCACGAGCACATACACCACAAAGTTTGATAGAATCTATTACGTCGTGAGCATTGCACGTATCCCGCACGCAGCCAAACATACCAGTAGACAACCGTTACTTCTGTGCACCCATGCAGATGCCATGAAAAGGTCCAGCTGTTCATGCCGGGCTTTGTATATCATGGCTCCAAATGCAATTGTTGAAAGCATGCCATACAATGTGAGCACGCGCGCGCTCATCAGAGATGCCGCTTCAAACCGCGCCATGATTCGCTATACCCGCACTCAACTTTCTCTTGATCTATGCCTCTCTTTCGCGCTATTCTGTCTCTTTGTCTCTCGCGGCAAATTGGTTGTCAAACCACACTGGCACCAGATGGTTGGACGTGAAACGCAACCAAGTCCGACCCAGCGTCCACATCACCGACATCCACACGACGACTATGGATAGGAGATAACGCCCAGATATATTTTAGTCATCACTTCGGGAGAACGCTGCAATCTGCCTGTTGTTTCGTGCCCTTTATTCAACTAACACGTGCATTCATCCACAATCGCAGATCGCCATCCACATTTGACATTGGCTGACGTCGGTCTTGTAAAAGGTGCGTGACGAATGGCGCAGGACACAGACCAAGTCGAGTACACACCCGAGCACCCGCCCTCAATTCAGGGTGTTTTGCAAGAAAGCCAAAAACATCTACACAAGACGTATCCAGATACCTGTCCCAAGCAAGAGTTGCCCCACGAGCAGCAACAACAGGATATTCTAGATATGGATGACGCCAAAGATGGCGATCTGCTTCGCTGTCTTACGCAGAAGCTTGCACAGACATCCATTTCTGTGCGCGCCATGTACAAGCAGTTATGTGTGTACACAAATCCTAGAGGCAGGCAACTGACTATCAGATCGTGCAAGGGTAAATTCCAATGCTGAAAGTGTTTTGATTATCACCAAGGCGCGCGACAACAATCTGGTCAGGTTGACGCGTGAAGTGAGCTTGTGGCTCATGAACCGTACGCGTAAAGATCGGAAACGTGGTTTGATTGTATACGTGGACGAACAGTTACGTCACTCCAAACGTTTCGATGTCGAAGGCATGCAGCGAGACTATCCTCACTTGTTCACATCGTTTCGGGAATCAGGTACCCCCGAGACATCGCACCAGTGTTTCAACGTAGATGAGGGCCAGCTGCGGTTCTGGACGAGTGATATGTGTACACTGTCTCCTACACTGTTCGACCTGGTTCTTACCCTGGGCGGCGATGGAACCGTTCTATTTGCCTCGTGGCTATTCCAGTCAAGTGTTCCACCAGTGATTCCTTTTTCTTTGGGTTCGCTAGGCTTCTTGACGCCATTTTGCTTCGATGACTACCCATCGGTCTTGGACTCTGCCATCACAAACGGCATTCGCCTCAATATGCGCATGCGGTTCCGTGCTACTGTGTACCGTGCAATTGATACTCTGAACTCAAAGCCACGTTCCCGGCGCCGCAAGGCCCCCAAGCCCGACAGTGCAGACTCGATCTTACAAGAAGTTAAGGAATGTGGGTGGTACTGTGTGGAAATGGAGCCAGGGGCTGATGCGCCTGAAGATGCGCCTCTCTTCCATGATGAGCACGTGCATTTGTTCAGAACTCGACCGGTTGAGTCGTTCGAGTTTCTGAATGATCTTGTGGTGGATCGCGGCCCCAGCCCGTATGTTACAATGTTGGAGGTGTTTGCCGACGACATGCATTTAACCACTGCCCATGCAGATGGTCTCTGTATATCTACGCCAACAGGCTCCACTGCTTATTCCCTCTCGGCTGGTGGCTCATTAGTACATCCTTTCATACCAGCCATGTTGATAACCCCTATTTGTCCACACACACTCTCATTTCGTCCGATGCTTGTGCCAGACAGTATGGAGCTGCGAATCGCTGTCCCACACAACTCCAGGAGCAACGCATGGGCCAGTTTTGATGGACGTGGCCGGATTGAAATTTGCCGCGGGGACCACATCAAAATTACCGCTTCACCATACCCCTTCCCCACCGTCACGCCTGAGAATGAAACGGGTACATGGTTCCATTCGGTGTCGCGCACATTTAATTGGAACCAACGCAAGCATCAAATGGGATTCATGGTTTATGATGGCCACCCAAATCGAAAACAGTCGCGAGGCAACCCACAGACACAGAACAGTGCATCAAGCCGTGGCACTTCCAGGTCGGGAAACAGGGTCAAGGACAAGTTTTGGAGAGAGGAAAACGCGTCTGATCTTGTCCATGATGCCGGCGAACAGTTTGGTGATGATGATGCCGACGATGACCATGACGACGATCATTATGATGATGACGAGGATGACAACGAAGTGTTTGACATTGACGAGGCCACTCCAGAAAATCTCAGTCGTTTGAGTGGAAGCTGGGGTCAATCTTCTTTTCCTACACTCCCGGCAACGTCTACATTCTCTCAAGATAATCTATCGTTTGGGCCATCATCCAAGGGTGAACCTGTTCCTATTCATTATCCAACGAACGAACTGCAAGAGACCAAATGGCGGTGCATTCGGAGCCCTGATCGCTTTGGACCAGGCGGACCTCCGCCAGCGCCTGGTCCCTTGAGCGAACGGCATTTAGCCACCATGGATTTCCGATTGAGAAGTAAACTAGACGATCGTGCCGCCAGGAAATGATGGCTTTGCCGCAAACTCTGCGCTTGGCCGATTTTTTTGTCCTTTTCCAGATGCAGTCCTAGACGTTGCGATCGAAGTTTTGATGCCTTGAACAGTTGGTCTTTCGTGCAGCGAAAGCCTGTGTATAGAGACATGTGCGATGGAGCCATATTCGATGTAATGGCGTGCATTTACCCAGGACTATGTCATAAACTGAATCAATGCTTGTGTAAATTGGCCCGAATTCAGTCATCTCCACGGCCGTAGCGTAACTTTGCTATTTGACTCGAGCAGATCTCAGCGACTGCATGATCCGAGCAGCATGCGTGTGTGACTTCGGGTTAAGCGGTTACGTGTGTGCTTGACCTTAGTCCTTGTCCCTAACTGTCTGTCAATGCCTAATTTTACCGACAGCTTCGGAGCATGTGCTCCCAGTTTTGGTGCCAGGGTCTATGCTTGTCATATCTACCACGACAGCGGCACCACATAGTAGAATAAATCTATATTTTAGCAAACAATACATCTTCAAAGTTACGACTTTACTCGCATCAAAGCGCATTCCAAATTGACTCATCAGCTCATCTAGCTCAGCTGCTTAATTCGAAATATATGATACTGGGGCTCGATCCCAATTTCATGAGTTTCGGCACCTCAGCATCTCATATTACTATGTATGACAAAATGAGCTAGCACCAAGTCACGTCTACTCAACGAACTTATTATACCCACTCAGTCTCATTTTCGATGAAATCAAAACTTGGCCTTAAACAGCAAGATTTTTTCGCTTCGACTGCTAGCAACAGGACCACCAAACACGATCGACGTGACCCAACACAACAGCTGTACAATTCATGCCTAAGAGTAGTACAAAATGTAATGCAAATCTACCTTCGATTTTGAACTTTGTTCCAAATTTTCTTTAATGCATGAGCATCCTGGAAAACCACGAAGTCAATGTTATTAGCGGCATGCGATTCTAAGGAGTTTATCGGAAAAGAGCAATTATGTGAAGCTCGCACAAGTTCACACCAATAACGAAAGTGGATCGGCATCATCTTTTTCATGTTTGATAGGATTCTAATGTGAAGGATCAGAGCATATATTGTCTTATTCTAGATTATTGTAACGCCAAGCCTAACGCTAATGTAAATTGAAACACGCATATATTATTCGCATTCGTTTTTCTTTTATTATCCAGCGCGCTTATATTCACAAACGGTTTTTGTACGTTTGATCATGCGTACGAACAACATCTTATCGCGGTTGAGTTGAAATGGTATCGTCCTCGGCTTGACGCGTCTAGGCACGTCACGGGCTCCTAAAAACCTGGTCATTAATTTGTGGGGTTCGTACTTCTCTCGAGTCTGCCAATTACATACATTAAAGTTACATTGTGGAGAAATAAAGTTAATCCATATTTGTTGTTTCGACATTGGAGCGACAGCATTACATGGTAGACTTGATACTTTCATCATTCAAATCTGTGATGCGATGACCGGCCTCTTCTATGCAAATCTTTTTTTCATTTTCCTGTGTATATCTTTTCATTATATTCTCGTTTGTTGCCCTTTTAATCCTACGCAAGGGAGGTTCATTTAACCTAAATGTCCAAGATGGAGTGGCTCTACGAGTTCTAATCAGGTGTCTTACGTGAATGAATTCCATTATAATCTGCAGGATATGATTCTTTCGTTATCAAAAGTATTTCATGACACAATTGAGCCTCACAGAAATATTGTTGCATCAGTTGCCAAGTGGGAGTTTCATCCTTTTGGATGTATCATTATTCGAGTTTCGCATAGATCTGTGCACACGATAAAGATAATGCATGCCTGGTCATAAACCTGAACCAAGGTATCAAATATTTGTTATTAATTGAACTTGTGTGGTTTATTGGGACTCTGTTTTTGATCAAGGTTTTTTTTCGGAGCCATTTCCGGTTCTTCTAGAATCTTTATCGCAACTGAAACTAAACATAGAGAAACGCATACTTGAACATTTAGCATTTCGAAGATGACAAGAAGTTGCGCCCATAGATGGATTTCTTAGTTCTTTTTAATAGGAAAATACTTATTATGACATTGATCGTATCTTCATGAAGATAAAAAGATAATCAACGAGCTCACGTTACTGAAAGAAATTCCCATTATCATCATTTGAGATACACTTGCTTACTGCCAGGGAAATAGACCTTAGAATTACTTACTGAATAGCTCGTTCGATCATGAATTATCCCCGCCGGAGAAGCCTTCTATGTCGCTGCATTTTCTTTATCGAATAAACTAGTAGGTGAAATGAACAGGTTTGCGAGACGTCGCACAGATACTGGCTTCATTCGAGTAGGTTGGCATGGACATAGATACGCTGCTCAAATTTAGCATATGAATGTGTATCCACTAGCTATGCCCATTGAGAAGGAATCTTGCTTAATGCTCAGCCATCTAGCTCACATGGCAAATCCAATCAACATTACGAGCTATAATGGAGATTAACCCTAGTCTTACCATACGCACGAAAGAATAGCATGACCCTTTTAAAAAAGAAGTACAGACAGGTCGCTAAGATGTGGCTAGCGGACTAAGCAAAGTTCTCATGCGCAGCACCGAGCTTATTGACTAGGGAGTCACGTCAAAATAGACACGAAGTGCTAGAAAATCTATCGCTCGGACCATGGCAGATACCGATTGATCAAATCCCGGAACGTGCTTACAGCCATATGACATTTTCTCTCCCATTCGTCCAAGAGAAGCAGGACCTTGGTAGTTTGGATAGGTCAACGAACCAACGTTACCTCATTTGATGATGTGCGGAAATTAGTCTTAACGGATATATTACTGACGGTTACACAGGCGCGTGTTGGCCCAAATTTCAATGTCTCGCGGCATATTTGATAAACTTCCGCTCCTCAACGAGCCAATACCAATTGTGCCTTGGCTGCTGCCAATGGCTCGAGAGACGCGCGCACAGACCAAAAAAATTGCCACAGCCACCACGTTTTCGGCACTGGACATATCTTCCGACCTCCGAATTCCGATCCTGAGCCTGCTGCCTTATTGCGAAAAAAACTAGTTATCCGCATATACAACTTACTCTCTGCGTGGTCTGACACGACGTTCGGATTGAATTGGTTTGACGGTGGCTCCATGCCATTCTCTTTTGGGCCGTCTACACCACCCCCTCGTCTAGATACACATACCTTTGGCTCCTCATGCTCATCAACTAAGTTACCGAGAATCCGTGATGTGCTTGGTGATGAACTATGTGATGGTGACTTGCGACCATCCGCTAACAAGTCGTATACGCATGATTTACAGCAGCCTCCCGTATTAATGCACCCTATGTCGGCCCCGCGCATGTTGGGCCCGTTCTCTAGCATTTCTTTACAAACCCCTTCACCGAGTAAAACACCGACCCGTCGGCGCGCGCGCTCGGCTGTTCAACCCTACAGTTCGAGTTTGATATGTTCGTCTCGTGAAGATCCATTCTTGACTTCGTCGCCGCATTCATCAAGTTCGATGTTACCAGTGATTCTTCAGCGCATGAAAATGGACGATGAATACAACGATCATACCGGTGAGGGACCAAGCTCGATTCATACCTCTGATGTGCAGCGCTTGCCTTCGCAACTATCGTGGGAATCATGTGCTCCCGCGCACCATGCACACTATGCATCGTTATCGCGTCTCTCCATTAGTGAACGTGCTGGACCTTCCCGCTCTCAAGGCGGACGAATCCGACATGCTTCTAACCGATCGTTGCCTAGAGGCGACTGTTTGCTTATGAAAGAGACTGCTGCTGAGCAACAGCCATCTGCACCGATCAGCATACCCGAACCGCACGACGAATACCATCCTCGTTCATTGTCGCGAAGTTTTTCCTCTTACTCTGCTGCCAGTGGGACTAGTGAAGGATTTCCTTACACGCCAAAAATGGGCACATCAGAGATCAGTACAGATGAAGAACGTGGCACAGGCTTGGAGACTCTACCGAGGAAATCCCCTATGCAAGTTTCATCGCTCCTCTTGCCTGAGGATCACGAGCGATCACCTAACGGCCCGTTTTCACTTGCACAGTTTTACGGTGAACCATCGTCTTCTGCCGAAAGCAGACCTCCGGAGACTGAAGCCGCAATATCTATTCCTAACAAAAACTTTGTATGCAAATCAAAACCATCCAACTCGCATGCTGGAAAGTTCGAATGCAGTTACTGTCAAAAGCGGTTCTCACGACCATCTAGCCTACGAACACACATACATTCTCACACAGGCGAGAAGCCATACCGGTGCGATGTACCAGGTTGCGGTCGATGCTTTAGTGTTCATTCCAATCTTCGGCGTCACCAGAAAAACCACAGTTTGTCAAGTCTTACCCCTATCATACACCAAGATATAACACCGCCGCAGTATCAGTAACGAAGATCAGTTGTTTTAGTATCAATTCGTTTTGCTATTCGAGATCAATTTTTGAAGTAGGCATTACTTGTCTTGCACTTGCGCCGCCGCGCTCTGATTACGACTTGGCATTCCTTTGCTTATGCGAATAGCAACAAGAAACTAATTTTTCCAGTTCAGATATAGCCAATCACGTACTGTCATTTCAGCGAGCCTCGTCGTACTGGAATCAATTCGGAGACGAGGTTTCCTCAGCCACTATTTCCACAAGCAGTCGCGGCAGGAGACGTGCTGATCCTCTGGTGTGCCTCGAGAAGAAGCCTACCTGTATTGTTCATGCCCACCCAATATGCAAAAAAGCAAGGAGTACCGACTCCAACACCGGCAATGTCTCATTTGATGCCCCGACAGGAAGTAACGACTGTGGTCAGTCATACAAGTTCTGTTGAAGCGCCTGGGAGGACAGTGACGCTGGAACGCACATCGACGTCTTATGCACCGCCGCCGCCCCAAACAAACTCACCAGAGCCTGAGAAGAACGATTCCAGTACACCAGCAGGCCCGGTAGCAGGAGGTGTTGTTGGAGGTGTTGTGGGACTCGCCCTGATTCTAGGTGTTCTTTGGTACCTGATTCATCGCATTCGACGTAATCGTGCCACACGTGCTTTGGATGATATGTACGCCGAAACTGGTATGGGAGGCGGTGGCGTGGATCGCCATGCACGTACGCGAGCTAATAATCCGGCCACTATGCCTTTGTCGAGCTCATGGGACTCTGGCACGCCGATCCACATGGAGCAGGATATGTACGATGCACCGATGGCTGTGCCAACAGATCCGACACAAACTGCATTCGCTGCACCCATTCATTCGCAAGCACGCCAAGACTCACTTGATGCTCCGGGCTTTATCACACATCCATTGGAGGCGGATGTGCCTTGGCAGACTCACATCATCCCGGAAGACCCGTCGGTGTCTGTCGCTCACCAAGCCCCGCATGAGTCGTATGTACCTGAAGCTTTGCGCGTAACAAATGCTGGCTTGGAGCCGACAACTCCACCTTCCATGCCTGCGTATGCTCAAGAAGCTGAACAGGCAGTTGAGGAAAACCCTCGAATGGGCACTTTGATATCCGAGAGGACTCAGCCACCTGGCACAGGTACACAGGTGAACCCCACGTTGCTTACAGTTAGGCCTGATAACAGCACATCCCCTAATGGAACTATACCGCCGGGAACGTCTCACTCTGGCACTGCTTTGCAGTCGACGCCAGCTGAGCTTTCCGTGAACACAAATCATTTGGAACGGAATGCAAGTTTAGCCGAAGACGAACGTTCACCTCTATCAATGTACATGTGGCTTCCATCTCACAAAGTGGCCGGCATCACTTCACCAAGTCAAACCGCGTCACAAACACCTGCGACTAATACTGTATCCACCGGCGACTACTCCACCCAAACATTGAATCGTGTCAACTCTAGCTCTTAGTCTCTTATCCTGCGATTATATGAGAGGGAGAGAATATGCTGCATATATTGTTATTTCTGCTCATTCCTTCGCGCACTATTGTTGTCCTTCAGTTCTCTGACTGTCATTTCACCCCATTTGTTAACTCCCCGTTCTGTTACTATAATCTTTCAAGACCTCGTAGCAACCCGGAACCATGTACTAAAATGCACGAACCTGTGTAAATGATCTTATCCTGTATATGAGAAGGTTGCTGATGGATCCACAGAGTCACCGCTGTATCTGCGGAGCCAGGCTGAAGCCAGAAAGCACTAGCATTGATGCTGTTCACATACTTTTGCAATACTGAGAGGGTCACTCTTGGCGGTGTAACAATAGAAAGGCTCGTCTTTTGTGTGGCAATCGCTTGGCCCACGTCCGTGATCGTGGAAATCCCCTCAATATTAAGTAATTCAGGATGCACCGGTGTCACAGGCAGGTGCGTGTGGATATACCATCTGAGCACCTTGTTCCCGAATTTGGTTCGATCTTTACTTGCTCCAACGACCAAATAATGATTACTGTCAAAAAAACGGCGCAAAGCGCGGGTCTCGGAGGGCTCTATTTGTATCGTCATTCTGGTGTGTTCAAGAGCCAAGAAATTGTAAAAAGTGGCAAGGTGTGTGTCTACATGATGCTTGTGGAGGTGGCCGATGCGCCTTGATAGGTGGCATTCCTCATATTGTGTGCATATACAAATTGCTGGACTTGAGCTCCAGCGAAGGCGAACAATATGTGGCATGATTCAGACGAGATGCTAGTGGCCGAGTTGGCAAAAATAGCGTGTGAGTATCATGTAGGTGTATCAGAGAAAGCATCTATGGAGATACTGCTTCGTATTATGGGCGATGAATTGCGGAGTTGTCGGCTACGAAACGAGCTGGGCCAATCGAACTTGCCGACCTTGTTGGTGCGGATCCTCCAAGAAGCTTCGATGCCTGAACGTATAGAAGCACTTCGTGTGATGGCCAACCTATGTATTGATCATGGTGTGTACCAAATTATGCTTATATGCAGACGTGAACCGCAGAAAGCTGTTGGAAGTTGATGTCGTTCCTGCTCTAGTTCGCAGTTTGAGCGAATGTGGGGGCGAAGATACACCAACGATGCTGCAAGTGCGCTGGACGCTCATGACCATGGGAGCGATACTTAATATGCAGATGGATTGCGCACCTGTGAAAAATGCGTTGTGTGATGATGGTGCCGTCCCTTTGATTATCACTGCACTGGCCAAGATGACGTCACTGAACTCGATGCAGGCGTCAAGAGATGCAGCGAAATATAGCACCAGTACACAAGCGATTGAATGGGGTCTACGTGTACTTGACGATTTACTCACGAGTGAGGAAACCCATTCCTATGCATGGATTCCAACCGCTGCAGAATCGCTTCTCGATCTGCTCCAAGTTTGGAACCGCGTGCATCCACCGACCTCTTCTTCTTCCGAGCAGTGTGACAAGCTAGAGCAGCAGCTGTCTATCATTGAAAATCTATCGAATATCCTTGACCACGAGGCGCAAAATTCGTCTTTCTGCGCGGCTATGACGTCCGCTGATACGCTGAAGGCGCTTCAGACATTATTGAACATTGTACATGACGTCCACCTTCTCCCTGGATGGCAAATAATAGGCATGGAAGCGAACGATACGCTTCTGTCAGATGCGCACCAAGTCATCGGTCATTTGAAAAAGGCTGCAACACATACAGTCGTTGCATTAGCTGGGGAGGACACGAATCTCGACCGGCTTTGTCCTCTAGATGGGGAGGAAGTGATCCAGCCCAACCACCTGATTGATACACTGTGCGACTGGTTGTCCGACGTCGATGGTGATCCCAAACAAATTGTGTGTGCGGTCCTCGTTATTGGCAATCTCGCCCGCGATCACATCCGAAGTGTGGCACTAGCTAGTCGTCCTTCTTTACTTGAGAGCATGACACGCCAAATGCAGTGCCATGCCAACGATGTACACATCGCATATGCGGTAATCCGCGCAAATGGCAACTTTGCCATTCCGGACAAGAATAAGCGCTGCGTCGCATCTTCTGGCATTCTGCGCGAGGCTTCCATTTATTTGGACTCTCAGCATGACATGAAGCGCCCTGTCCAGGCTGGAGTGTTGATCTTGCTTAAGAACCTTACCTCATCAGTCTTATTACCTGATCTTGCTCTAGATGTTCTTGGTGTTGTGCCTGGTACACCCACGAACATTCTCGCTGATCTCATCCGCCTTTGGGACTCGTCCGATGATGCTACGATGAAGCTACGGATCGCTCGCATTTATGCCATGCTTCTTCGTTGCATACACGGAGTTGATGCGAGCGATGATCACTTGCATCAGCTAGCAACTGAATCTGGCATTTTGCCAAGCGATTTACAGCAGGGATTCAAACAAGCTCGAAAAAATCTGCAAATAAGTCAAGTGATCGACGCGCTCTGCTTCCTTGTGTGCCATGCCAAAAACCATGTTGTGCTCATGAACGAGGGGCTCTTGGGTCTCGTGCTTCTTACTCGCTCTCATGAGTCCAACGGGCTTGCAGCCGATGCAAAATCGGAAGTAGCGAATGGTGTGTTTAAAGATTGGCCCACGCCAGCTGAAAGTCTTTTCCCCTCAGTCGCTGAGGCATTGCCATTCGTGATAGATACAATGCCATCTCAAGTCGCTAGTAATGCTCATGTGCTTTGGCTCTTAATGGCTGAAGATGAGCGCGCAACCGCGAGGCATCTTTCTGAAAAGGTGAATAAAGCTTGGCGGAAGCAAAATGAACAAGCCCGTTAAGAATGAAACTTGCGATGGACTTGATATTCGGATTCTTCGCTCTGAATTTTGCACAAAGCTCCGTACTGGTTTTCAGCGATCAGAACGCAAAGCACATAAATACTCCTCACTTCGCCGTCTATGTAAGACCTTCTACCTTATATTGAGCTTTGCGTTCCAGAAGGACCTTATTAAGCTATTACCCAAAAGCAAAAAAAAAAAAAAGAAAAAAGCACGAAATCCATAGCGTACACTCTTCGATGTGTCGCCTTGAAAAAGTCTAGAACAAACAACCATAATTAGGCATCATCAACAAGGAATCATCATGCACCCAATTGAAATCCGTGGTTCTTTGCCTACTCCAGCATCACTCATCCACTTAGACAGAGCCGGCGAAGGAGCCACGGAGGGTGTTCACAGCGCTGGCGCGGATCTCAAAGGCCTGCACAAAGTTTGTGAGAAGAGGCAGACGCTCCTGTGAGCCACCCGCAAGCACCATCCTAGGGTTTGTAGCGCGGAAGTCCCGCAGAATAGGGAACAAAAACACAGCGACCCATGTGGGCTCCTTGCCAAGAATGAACGACGTTTCTGGCAGGATGTGCAGGCGCTCCTGCACCTTGGTGATGATCTGCTCAAGCTGAATAAGAGCATTCATAGCGTTGTCAAAATTCTCCGTTAGAGCAGCATGAATGTCAGCGTGGGACGCTCCATTGTTGCGCAGAGCAAAAAACGGCTTCACATAGCGGTCTTCGACGACCGTCTGAATGTACGAGCTAACAATGGTGTTCAGTTGCAGAACATTTGATCGCAGCACAACACTGTCAGCAAACTCCCGACTGTGCTCGTCCTGAATCTTTGGCATAAGACAGAATGTGCCTCTACATTCGATAAAACCAACGAGCTCCGTCAGGTACTGGCAGATGGCCGTCATTTCGAACAGCACGACAGCGTCGCGGGTCGAGTAAATGCCATTCGGGCGGTGCACGAGAACAGGAATCTTGCCAAAAGGAGAAAAGTTCGCGATCTCAGGCGAGTTCGGCATGCTCGGATGGTGAATATACTTGACGTTACACTCTTGGAGCGCAATCAGCAGAGCCTGCGTCTGCGTCGAGAGCGAGGTGCCGAAAATCTCGATCGTTCCGAGACTCTCGGGCTTGAACACGTTCACTTGCATAAGTGCGGATGACATGGTGCAGAACGATGAGGGACGCTAGTCGTGGTGGGAATAAACAAGTAGGCTAATCCTAACTGTGGGTTCTCAGTCGGAAATTAATCGAGGGCGTTCTTTAGGCTGCTAATGCAGTGCTGTGTTGTTACAGTTTTATTTCCCACTTCAGCCTGCGTCTGTAGCCGTGCGCGGCGCGGGATATTGCTATCCGTCTATCACCTCATCGGCTCCACGTGCGCGTGCTCTTGTCGCACGTGCAGATCAATTCGTGTGTGTGCTGGTTGTGCCTTGCTTCCACTGGCCGCACGTTCCCTAGGCTTTGAGGCCTCTATTGGACAGAAGACAAATTTGCCAAGCCCCCACTTCTTTTGCGTTGGGTCCTCATGTCACATCATATTCCCAATAGCGGATCTCAAGACACAGAGTTGTATGTCTATACAAACATTATAGCTGTTCACAGCTAACGATACAGTCATGACGCCCTTCGTGCTCGTGGAATCATTCCCCCCAAAGAGCCCTCTCGGTCGCCGTCGCCGGAATTACCGACCGAAACCGAAGTGCGCGAGCGTTCTCGCTTACAGGCCAGTGTAGCCGACCTAGACGAGGAGCTTGAGATTGCTGATGATGATGAGGAACGCATCTTGCAGCGTCTGCGTCAGCAGCGGATGCAAGAGCTAGCAAGAGCTAGTAAAAAAGCACGTTTTGGTCGTGTATACCCCATTTCTCGTCCTGACTATACACGTGAGGTCACCGAAGCCAGCAAACAGTTGGGTCCTGACACTTCTAACGACAGTGGAATTGATACCCAACAAGGTCCAGCTGGCACAGGTGTCGTTTGTTTTCTTTATCATCCTAGCATGGATACGTCCAAGCTCCTGGCTGGATATCTCGATACCCTTGCAGAAAAGTACCCGTCAACCAAGTTCGTGAGCATCGTAGGAAGTCAATGCATTCCGAACTATCCTGACCACAATTTACCTACACTACTCATATACAGAAGTGGTGAACTGCGACGGCAAATCGTTGGCCTACGCCCGGAAATTGGGCTGGATGGCATGCGGACGAAGCTTGCAGGTATGTGTCTGATGCTTGGCGAGCCTGAGTATAGACTCACACATTCTCCTCAGACATTGAGTTACTTTTAGCAGCAACAGGTGCTATTGAAAAGCCCAAAGCTCGCTACGAATCATCGCGCCATACAGATCAGGAGGACGATGAAGATGTCGAAGACCGCGAGTTCTCATCTTCGCGCCGCCCCATGCAGAATCGTCCGATGGGGAGTGCCTGTGATAACGATGACGATGATCTCGATTGGGACTAAATCAAATGATGTTACCCTGATGGCGGAATTTCTCTCCTTCCTGCGTATTTTATAGATGACTCGCAGGGTTCGTGTTCGCGCTTTTGTATTATGGCTACTGCAAGATCACCTAGGCCAAAGCAAGGGCTTTCTCTCTAGTCAGAGAGCTGTGAAACATGCTATAAAACCCCCGAAGCTCAAGTACTTCTGCGAACGTGTGTTCTGGACATTGTATTCATTACCACGCACCGAGTGCATGTACAATTCCAAGCCAGGCTCGTTATGTAACATGTGATCCATGAATTGTGGTCGCAAATTAAGTCCAGAGCTAAAGTTTCTTCAAGAGGACCTCAAGCTATCGAGTCGCCTCAAACGTTTATGGGCATCCTTTGGCACAAATTTTCTGTCTCCATGTGCAACCGAATGATACAAATCTTCTTCGTATTTAACCTGAAGCTACACAGAGGCCCCTGCATCATTATCGCAGTATGTGTTATGGTGCACTGGACCCGTTCTGATGCGCCATACATACAGTGTTTGAAATGGACATCAGCAACACCATGGGCTTGTACTCTTCCATCACGAGGAATAAGGATAGGACCCTGGACGTTGCAATTATAGATCGTGTCCCACGCACAGGCAGCAATCAACAGTACATGTATATTCAACAGAATGTATGTTGCTCGTCTAATATAGAAAGATCGCATGGTCAAGTCTCCCTGAGAACCGCTCGATAACATGCCTCCATGTAAGGTGATTGAGAGTCAGCACTTCCACAAAGCCTTCCTTTTCGTCGTGTTACTGTGGATTCAGTTCAACAAAGGGTATTCGGCCCTGGTTAAATCCTGAACGCATTCATGTACTCGCAGCACGATCACCAGTTTATCTGACTTTCACCAGGACATACTGTTACAGCTGATTAGGATATTGCGCATTGAAATGAAACTGATCACACTTAGTCCCACACAAAGAAAGGCAATTACATCTGCGTGCGCGTCAGAGCTTTTTCGTCGCTCTTGCCAGTCACTCAAGCCAAGTTCTGGAAAAAAGTGAACTATTCGTATTGGAACTGTATCCACGCACAATTCCTGTAAATGAGCATAATGAACAGCTTCAAGCCTGCATTCTAAAAGATAATATGCCCATCAACATGCCAGGCTACATTTGTTCTTTGCTTGATAAAATCCACTCACAGGTATGCCAGCTCAAGGACATGCTTCGCGTCACTTTCACTCGTATACATAACATTTCGTAACAGGGCATACTTTAAACCCCGGCGGACGTAGGAACGAGCTAAGAACTACAATAAATCACCAAGACACAAAAAATCGTCAAGAAGCAGCAGGTAGTGCGGTGAACATCTCATCCTCTTCCTGTTGAAATCCGCCTTCTTTTGGTTTTGCAGCACCACCGTACATTTTATGTCTCGTCAGCAGGAAATACAACAGTACGTCTTTCTGATAAGCATGCATTGTGTGAGAGCGGTTTACATGACTCTGCAAGAAATGGCGACGCATACGTCAAAAGTCCTTGTTATCCAGCGTGCTCACAAGTTCAAGATGTCTTCTGACTGCATTTTTGTGGCGCATATTTGTATGGGAGACAGGTACATGCCAATGGAATGCAAGCTAGGACATCAGTAGGTATAAATCGCACGAGAGCATCGAAGGGGATCATAGGCCCACGGAAGAAGCTGACTCATGGATTGAGAGAGCAAGCTAGAAGTCAAGTTTCTGGGATGTATATGTGAGCGGCCATGCTTACTTCTCAACATATTGTAGATGAACACACGTACGATCAAGAAAAAGAGCATGTTCATTAACACATGCAGACTCGTCCAGACAAGCGTTGGAACCAGCTCAGGGTAGAGGCGCATCTCGGCAAGACCGAGATGCGCGGCATGCACGCCATAGAATGCACGACACAGTAGAGCTGTGAAAAGATTGGATATCATCTCTGAGGCCCAGATAGCCAAGGAGCCGAGCATGGTAAGGCGGTAATTATAGGGATCATTGTCATCAAACGCAAAAAATGGGTATAATGGCTGGTTGATACCAAAATGAAGAAGTGAAAGCCATCCGAGAAAGGCTAGCATCGTTGTGTGTTGTGCAATGGTACGTAAATAAAAATACAAGCTGATTTTCTCAACATGCATGCCATGTGAGATTGGACGTGAGCTGAATCGATTCAAGATCCATAGCCATGTCTGTGACATGCAGAATGGATACCACAAACACACCCAGGTTGAGCTAAGAAGCTGAATCAGAGCAAATTGATCAAAGCTGCGCAGCCGGGCGAATAGGTTACGATAAAATATGAAGTACACCATGAAATAGTAGTACTTGAAAGCGAACAGTAACGCTCGGCTGCGCACTTTTTCGGACATGATCCACTGCACAATCGCGCTCAGAACGTGTACGGTGAGCATCCAAAATGCCACGTAAAGTGTGCCGTCGGTGCCAGTGTGAGGCAAAGTATTCATGTACACGATGGCATAGCTTTGTCCGGCAAGTAGAGTGAAGAGCGACAGTCCCAAGCTGGCCATGAACCAAAGAAAGCGTCGATATGATGAAGGAATACGCCACGCCGCCTCTGTCGAGGCGAAGGGCTTTTGCACGTCTGTGACTGATAAGCGATACCGTTGGCGACCACTTCTTCGAAGTCCAATCAGGCACACGAAAGCTGGCATCGACATTGTCGCAAAAGTAAGCAAAACCCATTCAGTTTTAAGCTGCCACTCCGGTTCATGCTTATGCGCTTTGTTCGTCGCGTGGGACGTTTTGTCTCGAGAATTCGTTGGCTCAAGCTTGTGAATGATGTAGCCAATCCAGAGGCTCAAGACCCAGAAAAATGTGTATGACATACGAGCACCGATCGAAGCAGGCCACCAGTTTAAGCGATACAATGTGAAGAGCTGCGTCACAAAGATCAAGGCCACAGACACGTAGCATCCATAGTACCAAAGTAAGAAAAACCAGAATGTGGCATTAGAAGAGCGTGGATCTCCATCGTCCAGAGGAAAAGGCATGCCACACCATAATAGAACGAGCAGCACAGGAATCCATATCAAGACACACAAGCGTCGTGGCGAACTGCTCAGCAGTTCGTCAATGACCTGTGTCGTTGGGCGAAACGCATGCTCCAGCATGGGACGTGTATTAGGTGCCGGGGATGCTGGCTGTTGCAAAAGCGGATCAGGGCTTTCCATCGTGCGAAACGTGCTTTGCGTGCGGAATCCCACAGGACCTAAAGCACGCGAAGACGAGTCTCCATGCCGCAAATGAGCCTGCGGTGTCGACTGATCTAGTGTGCCGTATGTACCGGGGATTGCGTGCCGTCGGCGTTGCCGATGGAATCCCCAAAATACATTGCCGCCACCACCGAGGTACCAATCGGTACTTAGGTCGAATGGAAGCCGCACCGTGCGTCTATGAGAACGACGAGTGTCGTGACCGAGCCAGAATGTGTCTTCAGAGGCAGCATCAAGCTGCGGCGAGGGAGGAATCAGCGATATGCGATGCCGTGATGAAACAGGTGATACGAAAGCTGTGGGATTATCTTGATCACTCGCAATGTTATCGTATTCTGAGTCACTGGCACTCTCACTTTCGTTGACCGTATAAATCGTCGACCCATTCCAAGGTCCTGGATATAGTGCTTGCTCCTCGTTGGATAGCGACGGGAGATCACGGACAGACGAGGTGTTGGCTACCGGAGCGGCCATGTCTGCCGCTGTGTCGTGAGATTCAAGCTCACACAGATCTCGAAGTTAGAGAGCAGCAGCGTTTCGGCGACCAGTCAAAAAGAACAGGGGGTCTGTTCAAGTTTTGTGAATCATCGGGACGTTGATCGGGGTTGTCCATGAACGCAATCAACATCGCGAAGCACTGGAAAAAAGCCCAGCTGCGCATCGAGCAGACTGCGATGTTGGCCGACAAAGCAACAAAATAACCTATAACAGGAAAGGCCATAACATTGATATATGGATGAGTACGTATATATCTGAGTGTTGTGTGAACGTATGTGGTATGAATGAGAGGGATGTGACTGAACGATCAGAGATAGCCCGAGGTGTAAGGAAAGAGAGTAGCTGGAAAGCGTGGATGGTGATACGCAAAGGACAAAAAAGTTCATAGAGAACAGGATTAAACAGGATGGATCGGGCCTTTACGATGCATCCAAGAGTTTTGATGTGCTTTTAAGAGCATTGGAACGCTTCCACTGAGACACATCACCGGACATGTCGATTGTGGACGAGGGAACCACGTCTTCTTCGGTCGTGGATTGCCCAGTCGTCGGTCGCATAGACATTTCAACATTCTCACCAATTGTGACGGTAGTGGACGGGACCGACATGTTTATGTAGGCAGAGTTCCGTTTCGACTTGCCTCGAAGACCATTGAAAGTCGTCGGATTATGCGCATGCTGAACGAGTTCCGTCGCCTGGATTGCGCGCACGTCTTCAATGGTGGGTAAGTCTGTCAATGGACTGGGCTTCGGCAACACGCGCCGTTTCACTGGCGAGGAAGAGTTCATGTAGCCGCTGCCAATGCCATCTGGCCATGACATATCTCTCGGCAGCGCTGGCGAATTATTTGCAGACGATTTGCGCGAGCGATTGGGCGTCTTTTGTAACGGATCAAGTGGGTCGTGTGTGGATGAGGAAGTGGAAATATCGGGGATATCATCAGCAAGGTTCTGATGAGCCTCATTATGCGCTGGTAGCGAAAACCCTGCGACTTGCCAGGCCAGTGCAGACCTGTCGAACCAGCTATCGAGAACGGGCCATCGAGCGTATTTGCCTGCGAGCCGGAACCGGATTGTGCCTTCGCCAGCTCTTTCGCCGGAGCCGGTAAAGTATGATTCGTAGCCAATATCATCTTCCATGGAGTCTTCTTGATTCGAATCGCCCAACACGAACGAGGTGCCTTTTTCCAACTCATCCACAAACAAAGAGAGAAAGTTGGCCCAGCCTTCTGGTCCATCACAGCCGTACAACACCATTTTGGTATCAAAATCACGGCCAAACAAGATCACTTGGCCTGGCTTGCCATCGCCGCGCGGATCAGGCGACAAATCCACACCCAGGTAATTCCCCATGCCATCTGCGACGAGGGGAATCCAGCCTGGATGCGAATACTCTTGGCGTACGCGCCCTGGAGGGCAAGATCTCATGTGCCGACGAAGTTGTGGGTTGTCACCTGTTTCTGCATCCTTGTCAACGTGACGCCAAAACTGCCATTCACGCAAAATATCATCAGTGCCAAGAAACGGTAAACCAAAAAACAGGCCATCTTTGCACGTTGCAAGAGACTCGACTTCCTGTCCGTCGCAGCAAAGAAGCCATTCACAAACGGCCTGTGGAAGGGTTTGTCGAATCCCATGTTGAAGCATTGCAAGCTGTTCCTGAGTCGCAGGCCAATTGAGAGTATCGCGAAGCTCTTCATAGTTTTCATCACAAAAGTGTTTCAGGCGATCCCACGCGCGAACGACGGAGCCGCCACGCCGGATATTCGTCGAAAAAATTGGCAAGGAGGTCTGACTATCGTCCGCACTTTGCGTGAGTGCTGCCGTAGAATGAAATCCACTCATCCCATGCGAGATGGAAGCGTGCCTCGGGCCGCTTCCGGTACCAACCATGCCGACACCTTGTTGCCTTGGCGGCCAGGACCATTGGTCCATGCCAAGTAGGTCCGTTAGTGTCGTCAGCAATTGGCGCGCCATTCACCAAATCCAGTTGTCCCGAAAAACCAGCTGCCACAGGCAGGCACAAAGACGCGCTCGTTTCAATGGAATCTGCCACACCACGTAGCCTCTGCGCTCTGGGCCTCGCGTTCCAACCGAAGGAAGGGTTGGTTGGACGTAGGGCGTCGTGTTGCCGGGTCTCAGCGAGTCGAGTCGCGGCCGCGTTGCGCTTTGCAACAGGGCGCAAAGTGGATTTATGCACACTGCCACGTGTTTTCAGTATCGAGCATGGCAGAGGCTCTGCGCCCATGTAGTTCTCGTTCGTTTCTTTTACACGGCGGAGGCGGCCTATCGTTTGGCATGACTTTTGGCCATACTCCACCGCACCCCTTAGCCACCATAGAAAAATGCATGTGTGTGGATTTGCATGAAAAGGCGCGCGTTACAGCAGCGCCACATGCCTACATACGAGGTAGGACCTAGTAGGCAGAAAGACTACCACACAGCTACATTATGTGCGCGACTCGAGAAGTGTGTGTTGCTAGAAAAGCTGGGTGTTTTTGGCTGAGTGTGGGTGTGCTGCAAGCGTGAACGAGCCAAAGCTCCTTCTGCTGGACCTAAAGTCGCGTGTGCTATGTGGGCCCAGCTGAGTCTGTGGCTACTTGCACTTACGGCCTGTGCATTTGCACACAACAATGTCTCGAGTCTTTGGGGCACGTACCGGCCACAGCTTCTTTTTGGGATGCGGCCGCATGTCCCTGAAACACTCGTGACAGGACTAGTGTACTTTTCGCCAGAGAGTCTTCAGCGGGGCATCCCCGTTCGGCATAGTGCGTCTGAGAATCAAGGCATGGACGCTATCAAATGGGTCTACCATGATGGCCGGAATTTCGGCATTCAACACTTGGTCGATCGCGAAAATAACTACATGATAGAGACAAGCTTCGTCAAGACCGGGCATACTGAAGGCCAGCCAGGTCATTGGGCCGCGCGTGTGCGTGGCACTGTGCTTGATCCATCCAAACCTGCGCACCTTTTGACCTACTACTATGTCGGTTCCGAAAGTGCGCGACACTCCCTACAAGTTGACGAGCACGGAATGGTACATGGTCCCAATTTGGGCGGCTTTTCGATGCGCACAGAGAGTGCATCGTACAACCACCCTATTGATGGGGATAGTGATATGATGTTTGCGGGCCTGAGTATTGATCCGGCTGAGACTTGGCGTGGTGCAGATGTGATTCTTGGCGAACACGTGCATCAACACCAGGAAATGATGCGACAGAAAGCGGCCCAGCCATCAGCTTATCTGCGACTACTTAATACGACCGAGGCGTCAGCGACCTTTTATGCTATGCAAAAGACGTTCCAGGGCAACTTTTCCTACGATGTGTTTTTCGATAGCCATGTTTCACCGGCGCACGCGAAATTGCCAGACTCGGAACATTTCACCCTTGCACTTGATGCGCACACCAGTACATACGAGCAAGAGTTTGAGCAACGCTTCCACCTCGCGTCGACATTCTCGCCAAAACAGGTCGCATATGCGCGTGAAATTACATCACAACTGATTGGCGGTATTGGCTACTACTACGGTGAGTGTCTCATCGATCGACGGCCCACGAACGACTCAGGTCTCGTGCTGCATGACATGCATGGGGCAAAGCCTCATCCGGAGGGCCCGTATGGATTACTCACAGGCACACCAAGCCGGAGTTCCTTTCCGCGTGGCTTCTACTGGGATGAAGGATTCCATCTCCTCCACATAAGTGCGTGGGATCCCAAACTTGCGCAGGAAATCTTTGAGTCGTGGACGCGTTTGATCGATGCTGACGGTTGGGTTGCTCGGGAACAGATTTTGGGCAATGAGGCGCGGAGCCAGGTGCCGCCCGAGTTCCGCACACAGTACCCGTTGCATGCGAACCCACCGACGCTAATTTTTGGGCTCAACACGCTGTTGGCCGAGTACGAGGCTGAGCTAGCCAAGGTGCACGAGGACGTCACGGACGTCAACAGCTTCGCAGGCGTGGATGGATCGGCTCAATCTGACATGGAGCGTGCCAAGCAGATGCGAGAGCACTTACTTGCGCTGTATGAGCCATGGCAGCGGCATTACCGTTGGTTCCGCCGCACGCAGCGTGGACAGATCAAGCAATGGGGTCGTGAAGCTTCAGCACGGAATGAGGGCTACCGCTGGCGCGGTCGTTCCGCTACGCATGTGTTGACGAGTGGGCTTGACGACTATCCTCGTACAGCGACGCCGCATGTGGGCGAGCTGCATTTGGATCTGCACTCGTGGATGGGCTTATTCGCCAAGTCCATGGCCCGCTTTGCCGCGGCACTTGGTTTGGAGGACGATGCATTCGAGTACGAGACGCACATTGAGCGCATCACTGCGAATGTGGTTGACCTGCATTGGAGTAGCACGCATCACATGTTCTGCGACGCTTCTGTCGACGAGACAGACGAGTCATACCACGAATGCCATGCGGGCTACGTTAGTTTGTTCCCCTTGCTGACGCGGCTTTTGCCGTCTGACAGTTCAGAGCTGGGCGACGTGCTGCAGATGCTGCGTGACCCAGCCGGTCTTTGGTCACCGCATGGGATCCGCAGTCTGAGCGCCCAACATCCATTGTTCGGCAAAGACGAAGATTATTGGCGCGGCGCCGTTTGGGTCCCAATCAACTACATGGTGCTTAATGCACTGCGTGCTTATGCACAAGAGGATGGGCCGTATGCAGCCCAAGCCGCATCACTGTATGCAGAACTGCGAAAAAACGTCATCGACACGGTCCTGGGTGAGTATGAACGAACAGGGTATACGTGGGAGCAGTTTGACTCCATCACCGGGCATGGTCGCCGAAACCATCCATTTACAGGCTGGACATCGCTGGTCGTCTTGATCATGGCTGAGACGTACTAAGTGCCAGCATCATGTTCTACGGCTGGTGCAGCTCTGAGTGCATCGAGTCGCGACATCAGAGACTGCATGTTGCGCTGTGTCACGGCTTGGTTCTCTTGCAAACTTTGTTCGACTTTGTGTAGGAGCGCTTGTAGTTCCGTTTGCCGCGTTTGAAGCGCTGTCTGCTGTGCTTCGACGTCAGCGAGCGATGTGTGGAAGTGTGCTGCTGCCGAATGTAGAGGAGCTAGCGTCTGTAGTCGGCTGAGGATCGCTGGCGCTAAGGGCTCCAGCGGCTCGATCCTCTTTTGCATGGCATACAGTTCATCCAATTTCGCAAGGGCATCCTCTTCCTCAGCAGCAGCAGAAAACTGTTTTCGACGTTCGTCGACGCGCTCCAGTTCCGATGCCAAGGCTTTTGCACGAGCGACAATGGTATCGAGATGTCGGGGCTGTGTAAGCAATTGCATATGGGCTTCTAGTCGCTTTACAGTCTCAATCAAAGGAACATCTTCTTTTGTTACATGTAGGCCTAAACGGCGTTCTAAAGCGCTCAAGCGCTCGTCCCACACGGCAAGATGTTGTGTACTCATATCATCATGATGCGAAGGTGGAGAATGTGCCACCGGCTGTGTGCGAGTTTCATGGCTCGGTGGTATGTGCTGAAGAGCGTCGACCATGGCCTGCGTGATATCGTGAGGATGTTCCTGGTGGGCTGTGGTGCGCATATGACGAATGTGCTGTTCAAGGTGCTCAAGCTGTGTCAGCATCGACGCTGCATTCGCAGGCTCAGAGCGTGTGTTCACACGCTCTGTCAGAGCACGTTGAAGGTCTTTCGCTTCTTGCTGGAGGCGAAAGAGCCGCGAAAACAGTGACTCAGACTGGGCCACTGTGCCATGTAAACCAAATGACTCGGCGTCCAGGAAAGCTGGCCGTGTCGCACGAAATCGTTCTGCAGCGTGTGTCGCACTGACGCTACCCGTGTCAATAGCGTCTGACGACGGCACATCCACCTTGTCGGGATCAGACTCTGCTCCGAGATCGTCACTTGGTGAGTGAGTGGACTTGGCCGTGGGAAATGTCTCATAGACATCCGGCGCCGAATCCTGACAAGCCGTACGTGTTAGTTTGCCCGAAAGAGTCTCTGCCGCACATACGTACAATGTCGGGCAAGCTGCTGTATTTCGACATGATCTTTCGGAACACGCAAGCTTGACAATCGGCGAGAATGGGCGTGTGTGTACCAGTTACGATGAATGACACGCGTCGTTCGAACGTGCAGAGTCTGGCAGCGCAGGTTTCACTGGAAAACGTTCAAGGTCCAGCCACTCGTGGCGGGGCTGGCCTGAGGAAGCAAGGGAGGCGTGTTGCTACACGGCACGTGGATGTTCTTCTGCAACGGAGCCTCCACACCTACGGGTCACACAGAGGTCGAAATCACAGCTGTCGTGTACGATTCGAAATTGGTTGATTATCTTTCAACAATGTAACTCATCAGAGTTTTCTACCAGCTACAGAGCTTGAGGGTAAAGGTGCACATTGTGCACAACGAATTAGAAATGAGACAAATGCGAATGAACCAAGGTAGAATTGTTTCGTGCGGCAATTACAACAACGTCGTCGTCATGGGGCGCCGAATGTAGCCGCTCTCCCATGACGCAAAAGGTGTCGCCGATGATGGGGTCGCTGTCCACATGCCTGTCTTGTTCCAGCTGTCCAACGCATTGGAGGACCGCATTTGCCTAAGCGCGGGACGCCTGGCGAACAACGCATTGGTTTGAGGTGTTTCCTTGGTGTATGATATGGGTGCTGTTGGTGGTAGTGATGGTGCGGCGGCATTTTCTTTCGAGTTTTCAGCCGCCGGCAAAGACATGGCCAGCAAACGAGCAGCGCCTCCTTGGCAAGCTGTCTCATCATTCAGATTGGCTTGGTGCAATGCACTCTCAGACACATGGCGCTCAAGCATGTCTGATGAACGAAATTGTCGCTGGCACAACACACAGATCCGACGTGTCGCATCGGAAAAGTTGAGCAGTCGCAATACCGCATGCTGTGGCAAGGGTGGCATAGGCATTGATGCTGGTGCTGGTGTTGTTGGTGTTGGTGCTGGAACCGGTGCTGGCGTGGGCAAAGCGACCTTGGGTATAAAGTAAGTGGTGCCATTGGCGACGACAGGCTCAGGCGTGGCGGTCGGAGCGCCTCCCGACGCGACAAGGGGTGGCAGAATGACAGTGGGCTTCACGGAGTCCAGACTGAAGGATGAGTGCGCTGATGAGGCCAACGGCGTCTCGATACTGGCAGCCGTATTTACTGTTGACTTGATTGTCGTCTGCATTGGCATTTCCTCTGGTTTCCAGCTGTCAAAGCCCAGCGACTCGTCTTCGTATCGCCAAGTGTCACCCCGTCGATCCGTGTACACGTATGCGGCATTCGTTGGGTCAAACGGATCCGCCTCATCCAGAATGACCGAATCTGCATACGACGTCTTGACAGGCTCCGTGTCTGTGCTGCCAAGAATGCCATGCGGAAGCTCCTGCTTATTGCGCAACATACAAAGAGCTGCTTTTGCTGCTTCCACGTTTGTGTAAATGGCAAAAGCCTGACCAGTTGATGCACCTGATGCACGCTCGCGAAGAAGTAAGACTTGCTCCAGGCCCGTCGTCGCTTGGGCTAGAGCCATGCCTACGTCTCGAACACTGGCGCTGAGGCGTACATGGGCCAACAGAAGCATGTCTGTCGGATAACACGATGCATCGCGCATGCCGGCATTCTCGTTCGCTGAGTCGACTTGCTTATGCTGTTGCTGTTGTACGTTGGCATGTTCCAGGGTAGCTGAGCTACCGCTGCAGATGCTACTGCTGCGACTAGTGCCATGGCTGCTGCCGATGAATTCGGCCATGTCATCAGATAGGCCGCCGTTCGCAGCGGCGCTCTTCGCACGGCGTGCGCGTGCTCGTTTTAGCTGGTCCTTGCTGTCGGGGGCATTGTGTTGCTCGTAGTACGAGATGCCGCCCTGGGGTCTCTCACTGTTGCTAAAGTCGATTTTCACGCGCTTCCGTTTTTGCGAGAGGCCCGGCGCGGGACCAAGCCAAGTTTCTGGATGAAGGATATAGGGTGCATGCATGTAAACGAAGCGCTTGGCATCTTCGAGCGTGTCGAATTTGACGAAGCCAAAGCCTTTAGACACACCCGTGTTCCGGTCACGAATGACTGTTGCATCCTGAGGCGGTGCAGCGAGACGCGCATCGACCATGTTGGCGAGTGCCGTCACAAGTGTGCGAAGCTTTTCGGCATCGATATCAGGGTCCAGTCCGAGCAAGATCACATCTCGCGATGGCTGCGTCACAGACGAGCGGCGCTCACCCCAGCGCGAGGATTCTCGCATTCCAGGCTCCTCAGACGTGCACGATGGGGGCGTTGACCTATCGCGCGACAAAATAGGTGAAGGGGACCTGCTTCGGTCTGTGTCGTCGATGCGCTCCATATTGACGCTGCGTGGTTCCATCTTGCTAGACATCCTGCTGACGTGAGTGCTTGCACACCGAACAAGGAAGAATGGGGCGGTAATTGTCAGGGAAGAAGACAAGAATGGATGTGAGTGATCAAGAGAACCTGGGTACTGGGACTATCCTGGGGACGTGCTCATGGTCGCTTCTTGTACTCGTTCTTCCATAGAAGTTCGTTCAAGCAGCACCTATCTACGCCTGCGCACGTACCTGCAATTTTTGATGTTCACTTGATGACACCTCCATATGCTGACTCATCGGTTCCTTCGCGATCTAGCCCACCCGGCAGCCGTGGTGCGGGCGTGTGGAGTGGGGATCCGACTGGCTCCGGGTACCACTGCGGGCTACGGCCTGCGACGCGACGTTGACGCACCGCCCTTTCCGAATCCCACCCCCCCCTCTGCCTCCTGGGACTTGGAGTATAGACCGTACGTAGACGAACAAGCACCAGCTAGACTTGCTCAATTTGCTTGAAATCATAGGAGAAGGGGCATGCTTAGTGGTGTGGCTGCCAACTTTGTGTCAGCCACATTTCCACCTCACAAGCTCCACTTGATTTCACTGCCTGTCCATTCACCCAAAACCAACGAGACCATTGCAGTAGTGCGGCGGGTTGACGCACACAAAGCGGTGTGAACTCGCAATGACAGACTCATCAAGGGCGCCAGGTACCACGGCGCCTATAACTTTGACCGGCATATCGCACACATCGGGTCCTTCGTCGCTGTCGGCCTCGACAGCCACACCTTCGACAAGCACGACTCGACCAAGGAACGCTCGGGTGCCTGTACCTGTGTACACCGAAACACCACGCAGTGGACTACGAAAGCTCAATCTACCGACGGTAGGTGCGACTCAGGCTGCTGCTGATGCCGCTGCTGCTGCGATGAACTCGCCACCATCGTTCTCGCGTGGTGATCGGAGTGTATCATCGCTCACAGAGCCTGAGCCTGCGGATACAGAGCGCACACGGTACTTCCGTCGTTTATCAGCGCTGCCGCCCGCACTTCCGCATGTACCTACCATGCCCAAACCTGTGCTCAAGTTCGTTGATGCGACCAGGGGTGTCCTGTTTTCCCTTTCGCAAATCTACGCGGCCATCGCGCAATACACCGCGGTGTGCACGGACGAACGTCTCGTTGCACATTTCCAGCGTGTCTTGGGCATCGCGAACAAGGCCATGAGTGTGCTTATCGGAGCGCTGGACCGTCTAGATGCATCGTCGCGCACAGCAGTGCCGGAGTCATCCATGGTCCGGCATGTTCTGGAAGCCTGCAACGAGGCTTTGCGCGCGTTTCGTCGCGCTGCCACGATGTTGCACATGCAGCTGCCACAGCTACGCCAGAGTGTGGATCCGCGCTTCTCCCGCACGCTGGTCCTGCTGCTGTACGGAAGTGTTGCTGAGCTGCGGAACAGTGCGCAACTCATGGCGCCGCAGGTGGCTGAGGTAGTGCCATTCCTAATGCAAGACTCATCCACTCAGACATCCGCAGCAGATACCAGCATTCCTGCGTTGTCGTCTTCGCGCTATGCAAATCGACCAAGTCATACAGAGTCGTCGTTCGCAACTGACGCGCACGACTTGCTGGCGTCCGACACGTCACATCCGGCGACGAGCACGCCGCTAAAGAAACGCACCGCACGCATGTGGACCACGCAATCCATGCGCTCGCCGAGGCTATCACCACGCCAGTCACGTCGCTCAGACGCATCACCACATGTACCCCTGTCGCCCTCGAGCACGTCAACGCCTTCTCGCATGCGAGCGTTGACGACGCGGCGTGATAGCATGGACGACGCGCTGCTGACCCTCTTGTCGCAGGTGACTGATAGCGCGATGCACATATGGACAGACTTGCGCGACTATGTACAAGCGGGTCTAAGGCGCGACCAGGAAGCCGACTCTGACCACGATACAAGAACACGCCGCCTTCGCGATGTGGACGAATCCTGTGTGAGCATACTGGACCTGACAAAACGTCTGCAAATGATGCGTGATCGCGTCTCTGATACAAGTGCACGATCGCACGCGTCCGATGTGCAAGAGCTACGGGACCAAAGCAACCAGTTTGTGCGCGTACGTATGAATCGGTGGTGTAGGAGCCTTGTCTCCCTCAGCGACACGCCTGGACTTACACGCAGGCCATCATCCATATATCCACGCTCGTTCGTGCTGTCGCTGTGGCCTACCCATTTCCACGCGATCTCATGCGCGGCGTAGGTGACTTGAACCAGGGATGTGCATCACTAGCCGTCCACCTCCATAAATAGCTTGTACAGTTTACATGGCCGCACGCCGGTGTGAGACAATGGGACAATGAGCCACCGTAATAATCACGTGACAAAAGCGCTCCTCTGCGTTGGCCAGTGAGTGGAGCACGCATGGCCTGGGCCAGCCTGGCTGCCTGCCACCCGCTTGGTCAGTCAATTCTCACTGGGTGCGTGTTGAGCCTTAGACACACGCGTAAGCGTTTTTTTCTTTGCCGACGACGACGACGACGACGCCCATGGCCGAAGACGCACGTAAGCGTGCGGCGGATGATGATGATGATCGCGTCGATTCACAGAGTGAGGAGGAAGGCGAGGACTTGATGAAGGAGTCAGGAAATCTTGTCGGCATGGATAGTAGTGACGAGGACGAAGATGAGGACGAGAATGAAGAGGAGCAGCGGCGTGTCGCTGAGGGTTTCATTGTCGACGAAGATGAAGAAGAGGGAGATAAAGAACGTGCACACAAGCGCAAGCGGCGGCACAAGCACCACCGAGAAGTGGATGAGGAGCTGGATGAAGATGATTTGGCATTGCTTTCCGAGAATACGCGACCAGAGGGCGCACCGCATAAACGTGCGAGGCCAGCATCAGACGCGCAACGTACTGATGATCTTGCTCATATTTTTGATGACGAAGAAGAAGATGAGCGTGGCGAAGGTGATGGTGTTTCAGGTGCACAACCAGCGGACTACTACGACGATGGACTCGATGACTTTATTGAGGACGATGAAGAGGATGCTGAGATGGGCGGTCTGAATGAAGAAGAACGCGAGGCACGTCGACAAGAAAGGCTGGAGGAGCGCCGGCGAGCACGCATGTCTGGTGCACGGTTGGACCCACGCAAGGCCGGTATGGATCTTGAGGCGTGGGATGAAGTGCATGACATCTTTGGGAATGGCGAAGACTACGCATGGGCGCTAGAAGCTGACGATGAGCCGGCAGAGGAGGGGAAAGAGCGCATGGAGTACAAGGACATTTTCGAGCCAGCGCAGATCCGTGAGCGCCTGCTGACGGAGGATGATGAACGCATTCGCCAGGTCGATATACCTGAGCGGCTGCAGCTGATGATGCCAGGGCATGAGGGACTGGAGCTTCTCGAACGCAAACTCACGGATGCTGAGCTTGACGATGCTGCCCACTGGGCATCCACACGTATATCGACGCGGTGTACAGCTGAATTTCTCGATGAATTTGCGCCTCATTCGCGATTGCGGGCCGAATGGCATGCATGTGTGCGCCAAATGCTTGCTTACATGCTGAATGACTTGCTGGAAGTGTCGTTCTTGACACAGCATCGACTGGACGAGCTCGAATACACACCGATAGAGGCAGGTGCACCGTCAGCGCACAAGAACGCCGCTACCACGACACTGCTGGTCAGGCAGGAGCTCTTGACGCTGCATACACTCGGCATCAAGTACAAGCTCCTGCTGAGCCGCAAAGACTCGCTCCGCAGCACGTTTTCGGAACTCGAAGCCACATTCACTGATGCGCCCGTCGACGGATCGATTGATATTCACGCCGTGCGTAGCACAGTAGAGGACCTACTTGTTCAAGCAAGCACACTCGAGGAAGTCACAGATATCTCAGAGTGGCTTGCGATGCGCTTTGGCGAGCGCTTCCGAGAGGCTACGGTCTTGGCCAAGGGGCATGAAACGCAGACACTTAAACGACCCACCGTTGTCAGTGAGTATGACCAACGAAAGCATACGCCTATGGCACAGCTCGCTGCGCGTCTTGGTCTCACGTCGTCACAGCTCGCTGCGAATGTCGCCGGCGGCATCAAACAATTCGTGCCCGATGACGATGAGTCGGCACCTCTGACAGTGGCCGACGAGTTCATTGGAGCCGCCCCCGGTGCCACGACGGCCGAGGCGGCCCTCGCTCTTGCACGCACTCTTCTTGCACATGAGATTGGCAAGGAGCCTGCGCTGCGCCGCGAAGTTCGCACTCTGTTCCGCACATCAGCTCTTCTGGATGTGGAGCCCACGGAACGTGGTATGACACGGATCGACGAGGCGCATCCGTACTACAATTTCAAGTTCTTGCGTGCAAAGCCTGTTCATGCTATCTTGCAAAATGCATCCCAACTCCTTCAGATCGTTCATGCGGAGGAGGAGCGTCTTGTGCACGTGACGCTTCGTCTGCCGACCGACACAGCCAACAAACTTGAGCAGCGCCTGCAGGATCAGTTCGTCAGCGACGGTGTCAGCGCACGCTCGCAGGCCTGGAACGATGAGCGCCGTGCCGTCATTGAAGAGGTGTGTGCGTCATTCCTGCTGCCTCTGGGCCGTGCATGGACGCGTGAGTGGCTCCTGGAAGAATGTCGTGAGGCTCTCTTGCGCCAATGCGAACAGAAACTGACGCAGCGTGTGGAAGGTGGTCCGGTCCAGTCAGCCGGCATGCTGAGCAGGCAAGGCGATCCAGAATGGGACGAGCAAGTGAGTCATGTGCCCCGGGTGCTTGCTGTGTCGCATGGCTCCGGCGATCCACGCACGAGCAAGGTCGTGGCCATCTGCCTCGACGAAGACGGTCACCTGATTGAGCGCGTCACGTACGACACACTTCGGCCGCTTCGGGGCGCCGCAGTCGAAGCTGGCGACGACTCGGATGTACAGGAGGATCCTCGGGCCGAATTCACGAAGCTTGTGCGCCGCCGACACCCAGATGTCATCGTCGTGAACGGATTCAGTGCGCATGCGCAGGAACTGAAAGTGATTGTACAGGACCTGGTTTCGTCCGCGTATGAAGAGCGCGTGCGTGAAGAGGGCCTCGAAGGCATCGCAGCGGAGCATGCTCGCATGGACGTTGTAAGCGTGTACGATGACGTCGCCCGTCTATACCAGCACAGTGCTCGCGCAGCAGAAGAGTTCCCGGAACTGAGTGTGCTCGCCCGCTATTGTGTGGGCTTGGCTCGCTACGCGCAGTCGCCGGTGAACGAATTTGCTGCTCTGGGTGCCGACTTGACCGCCGTGCAGTTCGATCCTGCACAGCGCCTGCTGCCAACGGAGCGCTTGCGTGTGTGCTTGGAGAGAGCGATCGTTATGTTGGTCAATGACATTGGCCTCGATTTGCAGATCGCACTGACAAACACGTATGTCCAGCACATGCTGCCGTTCATCGCCGGACTTGGGCCACGCAAGGCACAGGCGCTACTGAATGCCATCCGCACTCGCTTGGATGGCATCGTTGTGAACCGAGAAGTGCTAGTGCGTCGTGGTTTGTTATCGTTCGTCGTGTGGAATAACGCTATCTCTTTCCTGCGCATTGACCAAGATGCTGCGGCAGACGCCCTCGACGATGACGCCCAGCCCGACGTGCTTGACACGACCCGCATTCATCCAGAAGACTACGACTTTCCCCGGCAGATGGCTCGCGACGCACTGAACAAGCATGAAGAGGACTTGGAGGGCGAGCACCCCAGTCTGGCATGTGCAGAGATCATGGAAGATGCACGGCCGTCAGAGAAGCTTGCGGCACTGGATTTGGACAACTATGCTACCATGCTGTGGGAGCGCCGCGGACTGCGCAAGCGGCTCACATTGCTCACTTGCAAACAGGAGCTCATTCGACCCTATGACGACTGGCGCCCCCCGCAGCTTCTTCCGACGACCGAAGAGTTGTTTATGATGTTCACCGGCGAAACGCGTCGCTCCCTGTCCGAAGGCTATGTCGTACCAGTCATCGTAACGCGCATCGAGGAAGGACGCGATATCGAAGGCGTTCTGCGCGTTCGATTGGAAGCGGGCATCGATGGCGTAATCACCGGACGAGACATCATGCCCGGCTACAACTCGCGTGACGTGCGGCTGCGTCGGCTTTTTCGCTCTGGCCAAGCCCTCAATGCCGTCATTGTCCAGCTTGACCTGCAACGCATGCGAGCTGAGCTTAGTCTTCGGGCGGAAGCATTCGAGTACGTGAACCCAGCTCAAGGTCACACACCTGTCGACCCGATGTATTTCGACCACGAACGCGCACAGATGGCCAATGATGCTGCTGATGAACGTGCCCGCCGCCGGCACCAGACACGCATTGGACGCCGTGTCATTGACCATCCTAATTTTCACAACCTAAATGCCGTGCAGGCACAGAACTTTTTGGCGACGCAGCCACGCGGCTCCGTCGTAATCCGGCCTAGCTCACGTGGCATGGACCATCTCGCCGTCACCTGGAAAGTCGACGACGGCGTATACCAGCATATCGACGTACTTGAGCTCGACAAGGAAAACGATTATGCACTTGGCCGTATCCTGCGTGTTGCTGACATGGGCTCGTACGCCGACCTAGATGACCTGATTGTGAATCACGTGCGTCCTATGGCGGCCATGGTCGAGATGATGATGAACCATGAAAAGTTCAAAGGCGCCGACGAACGTGCTCTCCACACCTTCCTGACAAATGCTTCACTCGCGAATCCGAACCGCTCTGTCTACGCATTCGGCCTCAACAAACAGCACCCGGGCTACTTTGATCTCGCATTCAAGGCCAATAGCCAAGCCCCCATCCAGTCCTGGCCTGTCAAGGTGCTACCAGGCGCCTTCAAGTTGGGGCAGGCGACACAGCTGGCTGATGTTGCAGCACTAACGAATGCGTTCAAGACACAATACATGGCACAGACGAACCCCATGCGTGGTGATCGTACGTCCGCACCCCACGGAGGCATGACGCCTGCGTACTACGGAGGACGCACACCTGGGCGCGTCGGCGGTGGTATTACGCCTGCCTATGCGGGTGGTGGCGCCACTCCGAACTACGGACTTCCGCCCGGCTACGGTGCACCGCCGATGTACAGCCGACCACCACCAGGTCCCCCGCCCGCTATGCCTGGGCCGCCACCACGTGGACCGCCTGGTGCGTCATCGCGTTGGTAATTAATTGTATGTAGGAAGCTGCTCAATGGATATGGACGGCTTTGTTTTCTTTGCTGTTGCTGTATATAAGATTGTTGTGATCCAGGCTCACAAGACCAAAGCAAGACCGTCGATGACATGGCCTACTATTGTCTGCTGCCACTGTCCTGCGACCTAAAGAGGCCAGTGTGTATTTGTGCATGACCACAAGCCATTCTCCGTGCATCGGCCTACACAACCAAAGCATTTTTTTTCCTTCACATAGTATTTAATACTCATGAACAATGACGATCTAGACTCGACGATGCGCTGTGCATATAAGATAACTTGGTCTCTTGACACTTATTTAAACCGTGCCGTTGAATCAGATATCCAAATTTCCAAAGCGGCTCTAACTCGAGACATTGGCAAGACTCGCCTGAAATGGAGGATGCACGTATGTAGTCTGGTACTATAGAGCCGTCTAAAAATTACCACGACTTAGTACTTGGGGTAGTATATATGACGCCCTATTGTACAGGGACAACATTCACTCGCAGCCAATTTCCATGGTCGGCTTCGTCGTGTACTTGAATAACTTGTTGCACAGCTCCGTCATGAAGCCTGGAATGGTCATTGATTTCGTCTGTGCATAATTCTAGCCAATACGCAAAGGCGTGCGACAGGAGCACAGGAACTATTGAATGGACCATCGCATGTATGTGAACATTTGAGCCGCAAAATCCGAAGCTCTGCAAGTATCCGCCGTCTCCTAAACTTTGTACTATCAATATCCCGAGTATTTGAAAAGGAACAATGAAAAAATACTTATAATGATGCCATGATTCAGCCATGAAGGCATAAAAGAGTTGCTTACTTGAACAAGTCCGCGCCTACAGGTTTCCTTGCATTGAAGTTGTGTGTAGGAAAACATTCATTTTTGGTTACCGTTGATCAATATTCTGTTCGTAAAATAGTGCGTTGGTGTGTTTATGTACGTTGCGGAACTTCCTACATTTCAACTTGGAGGGACCGTTCAAGCGAATGTGGGGGAATATACCAAGTGGCTGCTTGCTGTGCAACCCCGAATATGGCGGATTAGTTCGTACTTGGTGGTCTTATTCTCAAATCTGAGTTGGGGCAATGCTTGGACCTTGATCGATAATTCGAGTCTAGTGCATACTTGGCAACAATACAAGTAGTGCCTGTGGTCCCAGGGTCAATGTTTCCGGTATCTGGAGTACCGGGCTGATACCACAAGTGTGTCCTCGACAAGAGAAGGATTGCTTAAGAACAATCAAAGCTGTGCTAATTCAAGACATTACTTGTTCACTTACTCAAGCAACTGCATTGTACTCAAGTCGAAAGTGTTTGGAGAGGTTCCTACACAATTTTTGGTGCCGATTCCCCGCGTACATGCAGTATAAATTGGATCTAAAAAACAGGTACGAATGCTCGCATGAAATAAATTATCCATCCATTGGGCGTGATTTGCATGCATGACAGTGCTAAAGGATTGGCTGGACCAACTCAAGGGGGCAACAGGAGTAATCTTGGCGCCGTAATGTTATTAGGAAATGATGGCGAATTAGTTTTCTGCTAGTATTGACGAAGACTTCGGCGCTATTTCTATTCCAACTTTACAGAGGTCTCGCAGGCATGCATGATGAGTGATGGTTATGACGACATGAACAGGTCCGGATAGAATATCTCTCATGAAAGGGGCTATATCTCAAGTTCTGACTGAAGATCAGAAATGAGACTTGAGGGGAAAGTGGCGGATATATAACGCGCGGCTCCAGCACCCAGTATGAACAAATTACTCTGGTGTTAGAGGTCATTTAAATTATGTTCACAGCACTGTTAAGACTTCTTGCAACTATCTCAGCTGCTACGCCCTTGTCGTTTGACCTGGAGCAAGTTGGTGCAGAGAAGCGTGGAGTTTCTAGGGAGGTGTTGCATAAATTGCACGGAGAAAAATTTCTGGCTCAGCTTGACACAGGTGTCTCTATCATGGCGCGGGCAATTAAATGAACTTCGACAAGTGCAGAAGGAGCGCAACGGAAGACCTGTCGACAATTTCTGGGGGCTCTTGTGTGGTCAAGGCCAAGGTTGACTTCGAGGAAGGAGAGGCCAAGATGATGGACGACTCTGGTTACGCGCACGCGCTCATCGCTGCAAGCCCGTACAGTCCAGACAAGTTTAGCATTAGCAAAAACACGAGCGAGCCTCTCAATGCCGTTCTTCTCGTAGGAGATGGCAACAGAGGCAGAGTCTACAAGGATGGCATTAGTGTGAGTGGGCTCAGAGCAGCGGGCTTAGCCTTTGGTTACACGCATGTGCGTGACATCTCGTGAAACCCAAATATGAGAGGTCTGCGAGGCATAACACTTTCGTGACATCGGGAGTCATCCTCTGCATTTGCAAAGCACGGATGGAATGGCTTCACGATGACCTTCATGGAACAGGGCGTTATCGACGAAACCATGTGCCAAACGACACTAAAACCGGATGGTGGAAAGCTCATGATATGCGAGATAGATGAATCATAGTACGATGACAGCCTGGAAACTGTCACTGAGGTCGGTCTTGCTTATGTTCATTGCTGCTTCAAGGGTACTTTAATTGATGACAAAGCCAGTTACTCGCTCGATTCAGTCACAACAGGCTTTTCTAGCTCGTATAATTCGGTGAAAAAGTTCCTTCAGAATCTTTCGGACATTAAGCTCGTTGAAAATAGCTAGCAAGGTTCGGTGACGGGGACGTTTGATTGTGAGGTTCCGCCAACATTCAAGGTTTCGATGAGTGACAGGTTCAATGACAAGCTCCCACAAGACGCGATAAGATTGGACGACATGAGGAATGGAACGTGCTTGCTTCGGATCTGTGGCTACACGAACTTTCCCCGTCGTTATAACCACAACTGGATCGATGGAGGATCATTCATACGAAGGGTGTCTCTTGTATGTAAATACGACTCGAATCATAAGCAGGTTGCGAAGCAGTCGTCAAACTAAGCGCGTACGGAGAATATTATTGTATACAGGTTTAACATTCATTGGACAATTTAATATTGTACCAACAAGCAAGGTGTAAATATAGCTGATCGAGTTGACGAGCAATGGTCATGAGAAATCGGAGTCATTCAATCGAAGGCTTTGCTTGCAGCCGATCATGCTATAAAATACCTGTATGAAACAGTCAATAAATACCGCTGAACTTGAAGACACATCTGAGTTGACCAGTTGTTTACACATACACCTCTTGGATTGTGCCGATACATATTCACTGAGAGCCGCCAACTAAGCTTAGCTCCACCTGTTGGGAAAACGTTGAAATTCGCAATTCATGTACGTCAAGCGACACGAACTAGCGTTTCCTAAGTTTGAATGAGGTGATCGAATGAGAAGTAATGAGATGTGCTCGTTTACCTTTAGTAGAGACATCCGGAACGGTCTTGCACGTGCATTTAGATACTGGTCGACGATTTGAACATCGGAGAATAGTTGGGGCCCCGTTGTGTTCGTGTATTGACAAGATTTGCAGCGCACAGGCCATCTTGGCGCGCCGATCATCTAGTCCATTCAGCACATATGCACCTAGGAAAATTACATAAAAAAGTCTTGTGGAATGCCAGAGAGAAGCGTCGCATACATACATCTATTGCTATAATGCCAAGCTGTTACAATCAATTCGAAGAAGTCCTTACTCGTTGAGCCTCGTGACAACGAGAACACTTCATTCTGTATCATATGTACAACTTTTGACATGCTTACACACTTGGACTGCTACATTCCAAACAAACGTTTCAACAATTGTGTACCAGATAGGAACCAAATAGAATATACTTGGCGATATATATGTCAGAGATAAGGTTGACGACTAGAGCTTCATAGATGACTTCGCAGCATGGAGAAAACCGATGATATTTTAACCTATGCTCCTATGTGTCGTTCGTAACACCCACCTGACTGACTCGTCCCAACATCCAATTTATCTCTTCTCGAAATGCCAGGATAATTCAAAAATAACATTTGAGAGGCACGAACAATCCGGTAACTTGATTCAACAGCTTGTTGGAGAGATGCGCTACATGCACGCACGGTGAGTACGAAAGCTGAGCTAGGTCTAATCTAGCCATTTCGACAATCCAAAGTAAAACCTAGCTTACTCGAAAAGGCACGAAGGCCGCCTTTTCTAGGCCCATCAGCACTCACAAAATTGCGTGATGACGCCATTTAATGGGACAACGCCCCCGCGCTATACCATTTCCTTTTACGTTTGCCATAAGACTCAGGCTACATTGCATGAACCAAACTTGTGATCGCATGTTTACCCATAAACAAACACATTACATATGATCGTCCTCCAATTAATTTCGCCAAAAGCGGTCACGTTCAGCGATGGCCTTCATTCGAAGCCTAACAGGCGACACGTGCAGACCTTAATGAAGCAGGGGCCTAAAATTTGCCCCTCAATTTATCCAGTAAGATGCCGAGTGTTGATCGAAACCTCGTTCCTGTTAGAAAGTCAATAATTGTTGCAAGGCTTTATGTACAGATAGGTTGAACTACCCTCACGCTGGCCCATCTTCGCTTCAGTGCAAGATGCTTGCATCACTGGCGCTGGCCATCTTTGCGCTCGGCTCCTCCGCCTTTGCTGCCGATGAGTACAGCCTGAAAGATATCCGCCACATTGTGCTCTTCATGCAGGAGAACCGGGCCTTCGACCACTATTTCGGCTCTATGGCTGGTGTCCGTGGATTCCAAGACCCGAACGCTCACATCTCAAACAACACAGGCAAGGACGTGTTTCATCAGCCTGTAAAGGCCTCGGCACTCGCGTCATACAGCAGGCCTAAGAACAATGAAACTGAGCTTTTGCCGTGGCACTTGAACTGGCAGGGTGGTGATTGGTATAACCGCACGCAATGTATGGTGGCTGGATCGAACAGCTGGCAAGCGAATCATGCTGCATGGAACAATGGCCAGATTGACCAATGGGTAAACAAAAACACACCATACAGTATTGGTTACTATCGCCGCGAGGATGTTCCTGTACACTTTGCATTGGCCGAGTCGTTTATCGTTGGCGATGCGTACTACGAATCGGCTCTTGCTTCCACCTACCCGAACCGTGCAATCCACCTGTCTGGCTCGCTGAATGCTAACGGGAGCGTGGTTGGCGGCCAGCCAGACAAGTTGGGAGGTCCTGTGGTAGACAACACAAACACCCCTGGATGTCAGTTCAGCGACAATGGCAAGCCGTATTCGTGCCGTCCACTCACTTGGAAAACGGTGCCAGAGTATCTGCAAGAGGCGAACATCACGTTCCGTGCGTACCAAGACTTTGATAACTTTGATGAGGATTTGCTCTTCGCCTGGTCCCAATACCAGAAATCTGCCCAAGAAAAGACAGATTTGGCTAAGCATGGTATGTCGTTCCCAGGATTACACAAGTTCTTCGAGGATGCCGAGAATGGTAACCTTCCTGAAATTTCATACATCTTTGTACCGGCGCACTTGTCAGAGCACCCTCCGTACATGCCCCAGGACGGTGCATGGCTCCATCGCAAGGTGCTGGAGTCACTCATGAAGAGCAAGAGCTGGAACAACACGGCTTTGGTCGTCTCTTACGACGAAACAGGTGGCTGGGGAGACCACGTGCTTGGCCCTTTGGCACCTAGGGACGAGCCTGGCGAATGGATGGAGGATCCATTCCACAGCAAGCTTGGCTGGCAGCCGACGGGTCCCGGTTTCCGTGTGCCTTTCTACATCGCTTCGCCATTCACCCGAAAAGGCGGTGTGTTTACCGAACATGCGGCTCACGAGAGCCAGACTTTGTTCATGGAGGAGTGGGCTAAGGTGCATGGCAAGCCGTTCCATGTGAAAGAGATGAATCCCTGGCGCCGTAAACACATGAGTAACCTCGTCAATGCGTTCGACTTCTCCAAGATTGACTCGAGCAAGCCAGACATCCCAAGTGTCCCTCACCCTCACAAAGACCCTATCCGCGATCAGTACAACGGTGCCTTTGTGTGCCAACTCAAGTATCGGAACAGGATCCTACCTGAGATTCCCTACGGTCAGCAGAAAGAAGAGGAAGCTCTTAAGGTCGAGCGCGGGTACAAGCCTGTTCGTGGCAATCTGAGCGAGGGTCGTTTCCTTCGCTTTGAGTCGGACGGCCACGCGTTGACGTTCCAGGATGGCAACAAACTTACGACGAAGAAGAGCAACGACAAATACGACAAAAATGCTCTGTTCGTCCTTCACTGGCAGGGAAGCAACCCCAGCGAGAACCGCTTCCAAATCTCAAACAGAGACAAGTCCAAGTTTGTTACGTCGGACTTGCGCTTGTCCGGGAACGACCAAGCTGCTGACTTTGCCGTGCAGGATAACGGCAACGGAAAGGGTCACACAATCATTGAAAGGCAATCAAAGAAGCATCTGTCTATTGACAGTGACGGCAACCTGTCGCTTAAGGACGACGACAAGCCGACTAAGTTCCGCACATTTAGTGTATCGGTCTAATGTACAAGGCGTGAGCAGCAGATAGTTGATGGATTGGTTCGTGATGTCTTGTTTTAATTCTGCGTAAAGAATCCAAATGTAGTCAAGCCTTTTTGCTTTGTTAATGTGAGATACATGAATGAATGTACAATGCGTAAATGGTTAAGTATACAAGCTAAGAAGTGTGTTGAGATGCGGACGTAATCGGGCCCGATGGTTCAGCTTTCATCAAAGAGGGCCAAGCGACGCGCAAAGGTGCTGCTTGAGTGGGTGGCCGACTCGTGCTGGTCTTGCCACTGCCCCAACGCAGATTGCGCCGCACAGGCTGACGTACAGGCGCGCCAGGAGGCACAACGGTCGGTTGACAATTCGAATGAATCAAACTGGGCGCATGAGTTGAGGGGTATGATAACGTTTCTTCTGGCGAGCGTTGTAGACAGGGCGCTGGAGGTTCTGGCGTCGCAGGACAAGACTCTTGCTTGATCTGATATGGAGTCGAAGCGCTCGACATCGGTGCATCAGTGCGAGCTTGGGGCGAGCCAGGTGAGGGAGGTGGCGTTCTGCGAGATAAATGGGCTTGACGTGCTTGTCTTCTAGTGCGGCCCTCGACACCACCAGACCAAAACAGAGCTAGGTTCAACACAGACGTACGCTCAGGACCTTGCGTGGCAATTTTGGGACCTGATTTGCGCTGGCCAGGATCAGAAGCGTTGTCACTTGTTGTGTTATGTTGATGCACCGACGATTTACTTTGACTCTTAGTAACATCGTTACATTCTAACGTGCACTTGGACGCAGATGCAGAGTTTGATTCTGATCCTGATGCCCGCTCAAGTCCTGCATTTGCTCTTTGCTTGACCAAAGGTTTAGACTCGTGCTCGTGCACACTGACAGACTTACATTCAGGTCCCTGGCCTGCAGCAGTTCGCATATCTTGCACTTGTGCTTCTGCCTCTGAACATTCCATCATATTTCTGCTGCACTGCAGAGGCATGTTCGGCATGTGCTTTGACTCGAAACCACCATTTGGACTTGTGGCTGTCTGTAATAATGATGGTATTGATGACTTGCACTTACTTCGTGAGACCGGCGGAACATGAGCAGTCCTTTTATCATAGGGACTTGAATCTTGAGAGCGAGTTTTCCGTGAGCTGTGTGAAGAGGACAATGGCTGTTTAGACTCGTCTAAAACCGCGCGATTGCTCAGCAAGGTCAAAGACATGTTAGTAGGGCGACGGCGTCGCTTGCGCTCGCCCTCAGGAGCACCCCAATAAGCTGCCAAGACATCAGTACTCGCACCATGTCCTAAGATCCGTGGAGCCGGCGGTGTGGGTATGCGGTGAGCTTGATCCTGATCTGTGCTGAGATCGTGGCGACTTGATGGACTGGATGCGGTCGATAGAGAGTCTGACTCACTCGACGACTCAAGCGGCTTTTCATGGACAGGGCTAAGTTTCACTGGTGATGATGTAAGCTGTGCGTTGGGAGTGTGTCGAGCTTTTTTGGGCAGCCGGGGCGGTTTATCAACAAGTTTCGACGAACGTTTAGGAGCACGAGAGCTCGAAGTTTGTTCAGCAGGATTTTCTTTCGGCTTCCGGTGCGGCCAATCACACTTAAAGAGCTTGTAATGACGCTCACATCGAGCACACTCGTCAGGCGTCCACCATTTTTCAGGTGCACGGAATTGCGCATGACAAGTGGCACATTCACACACAGGACCACTAGCATCAGGGTCAACTTGGAATGCAATAATTTGTGCGGACGTGGAAACGGACTCTTTGGCCGCTGCGGTGCGAGCGGAGGCTGAGCGCAGCATGCGACGAGCATCTTCATGATGTGGCACATCTTGACATTGGTTAGTGTCTCGGCGGGTTTCCAGGTCAGCAGCAGGTTTCGGCAAGGCGGGGCGTAGTTGAGCATAAAAGCCTTGACCAAGCCGCTCGCAAGTCGCACACATGCATTCTTTGTTCTGCCACTCGAAGTAGTTGTCACCATAGTAGGTCGTGATTTCCTCGTTGCACTGGATCGGCCGGATACAACGAATCGTCAGGATGTGACCAGAACGCCGGAACTCCGCATTCGGGCGACAATCATGGTTGATGAAACGAGCCGGGCCCAACAATAGCTGACTGCACTTTCGACGCGACGAGCGAATGATGGAGAAGTCACGTTGAGGTCGCAGATGACCATCACGCAAATCTGCCTCACGAGCTTCGGCTGCCTCTTCACGCAGAGCTTGATCCTCCTGATGCGTGAGATCCTTCAGGGCAGCAGTGCAATAGGTGATGATATCATCAGGCTGGAACGAACGCACAGCCATTACGCACAGATCCGAACGGCCAGGTATAAGATGTGCACTGAATCGGGCTTCATCTGACATTGTATCTAGGAACTGAAGTCTTTGTAGGCGTGCCGTCCGGTATCGATGCGTAACGACATATTCGAATCCAGCATCAGGCAGATAGGCCTGCATGTAACGCTGGGCGTGGCTGATGTTAGGCACACATGATCATTCGACATACGTTTCAAATATGTGGCGCTGAGCAGGCGTCTTGGGTGTCACATGTTTGCGGACCATTGGGAGTCTGGATCATGATAATCAGTGTTGTCCCATCGTTGCACGCACGTACTGGCACAAGCTTGCGACTGCTTTCGATGGATCCTGCTCCCATATAACAAACTGCTGGATCATGCGGCAAACAGCAGAACGATCGAATCGCATGGGTCGAAAAGCAGGATTCATCTTGTGTGTGACAATGTCTGGATCAAACTCGAGCGAGCTGTGGTTAGCCCTCCTTCACATATGCCACATGCGTCGCGGCCAACTTACTCGACCAACATGCACGACAGTAAGTCGTCGTCAGCTGTAATGAGCTCCATTCCACCGTGTTCGAAAGAAAGGAATGATATATGACAAGTTTAAAAAGCTGCGCGCTCACGCGTCGTGATCGGACGCGCGGCCGCTCGCAGGTCGTACGTGGTGGTGGTGGTGGTAGGGGTAGAGGGAGAGAGTCGATGTGGTGCACGGCCATTTGGACTACTAACTTGGGACCAGTGCCCAAAAATTGTGGTGTGGCTGCGCTTTATAAGCATGCAGGACACGAGCCTGCACGTCTAAAAAATAAGCTGGTTTGCTGGGTAGGCAGACGAGGAAGATGGATGGCCGACCGTTGTCCGACTGGCATCGGGCGCACGAAGCAAGAATCGACGGAATGTGGGTGAGAGTATGCGGAGCTGAATACATAAATTTCTACTGGTAAAAGTCTAACTTGTTATCGTCGTGCTTTTTCGACATCTGCTTGAATGCCTCGTCAAAGTCAGCAGGCAGGACGACGTATCGGTTTTTACGCACGGCCTGCATACCGGCGGCTTGGCACACAGAAGCAATCTCCGCGCACGATAGTTTGTCAGGACGACTCACATAGTCTTCTAGATCGACGTCAGGGCTCAGGTTCATGCGGCCACAGATCGTTTGGAAAATGAGACGCTTCTCGCGACGGTTGGGAAGCGGGAACTCGATCTTGCGGTCAAGACGACCGGGACGGAGCAGAGCTGGATCAAGTGTGTCTGCACGATTCGTGGCCATGATGACTTTGACGTTACTGCCTTGATCGAAGCCATCCATCTGAGTAAGGAGCTCCAGCAAAATACGCTGCACTTCTCGGTCAGCACCTGTCTGTGCATCGAAACGCTTCGTTGCGATGGCATCAATTTCATCAATAAAGATAATCGATGGGGCATTCTCACGTGCAAGACGGAACACGTCACGGACCATGCGGGGGCCTTCACCAAGGTATTTCTGCACAAACTCGGACCCGACAACCCGAATAAATGATGCTGTCGTAGCGTTTGCAACGGCCTTGACAAGCATTGTCTTGCCTGTTCCTGGCGGGCCATACAAAAGAACACCACGCGGTGGATCAATACCGATTTGGTGGTATAGATCAGCCTGGACAAGGGGAAGCTCAACAGCTTCGCGAATCTCTTGTTTTTGCACATCAAGACCACCAATATCCTGATACGTCTCGGTGGGCCTTTCTGACTGGCTCATCATCACGATGCTAGAGTCTGACTCTGGCGGTAGGACTTCCACAAGCGAGTTTGAGTGGCGATGCAGTGCAACACTGCTGCCAGGACGTAGCAGCTCACGATCGATTGTAGATAATATGCGCACCACATAGTTTGATCCTGTAGTAGAGCCAACGATGCCTGTCATCTGGTCAATGGGCTCGAGAAACTGTCCGATCACCAGAGGCACGGACTGGATTCGCTTCACCTCTTCTTGTGCGCGTACAAGCTCACGCTTCAGGTTGCGCTGCTCATCTTTCTAAAATAAGTTAGTTTAAAATGCGCTCAGCCAGCAGAAAAGGCGGACAATCAAACCCATCGGCGAGGGTGGCCTCATCATAATGTTGCCCGATGCCGCCTCCGTTTTTCTTACATACCACGTAGTCTTCCATCGTATTCAGAAACTCGAGCTGTTGCTGAAGTTTCTTGTATTGAAGATATACATCTCCATTTTTTATGGATCGTGTATTTGATCCAGATGCCTGCGTGGCAGTTGGCGCAATGCCGATTTCTTCCATCACGCTCACAAACAAGACAGATGGAGCTCGGTGCAAGTGGCGATGGGTGGACAACGAACTGGTCTGTGGAGGTGTGTACGCCCACAAGCGTGATCGGAGGCGCTTACGCGGCCACCGAGGGCGAGTGCGTATGTCTGGACGGTTGAGTCAGCAGCGCGCAAGCAAAGAAGACGCTTATAAAGAATGTCGTTGTGCACTAGCGAAATGGCTGCTACACCTTGAATTCACGATACTAGTAGATAATCCACAGGAAAAATGGTTGCAGAAAATATGATTTATGTGTGCCAGTAGACGCGCCTATACTTTTCCTTGCCGTCTTATGGCGGCGTAGGCTACGGAAAGGCGCAAGATTGAGCCCCAACAAGTCTCTAGTCATGGGAGCGCAGCCATATTTGCACAACAACAATGTTGCGCTGCATAACGGCATTCCAATATTGGGAACATGTGCATATAGAAAGTCCAATTGTAATTCACACTCGAATGTATTTGAGCAAGGCTGTGTCGAGATCTGTCGGTGCTTCGTGCACATAAAGAGACGAATCGTAGGTCCCATCGGCCTTTACCACCAACTACGATCATGAACAAACATACAGAGATGAAAAGTGGTGAGATGACGATGGCCGTTCTAGCATGTGGAACCATGGGAACGGCCATTCTGTCGGGAGTGTTGGACTGTCAGGCCGCTATGTCTCGCGGTGAGGTATCGACGGACCTGTCGGCCTCATCACAAGCGGGTGAAACGTTTGAGCGCGTGCCACTTCCGCGAAAGTACATCGCCACAGTGGGACGCGACTCAACAGCCAAGCGCCTCGTGCGCACGTTTGAAGAAGCCGGTCATACGAATGTCGAAGTGTTCAAGCAGAACAATGTCGAGGCTGTGAGAAAGTCAGACTTGGTACTTCTCTGCACGAAGCCACAGCGTGTGTCGGAGTTTTTGAGTGAGCCAGGAATGCAAGAAGCGCTCGAAGGCAAGATGGTCGTCAGCATTGCCGCAGGCACGACCATTGCAAAGATCAAGCAGTGCGTGCCATCATCGACGAAGGTGGTGCGTGCGATGCCTAACACGCCGTGCCGGATTCGAGAGGGGATGACGGTCATTTCCGATGTAAAGGAGCTTTCACATGAGCAGCGTGATCTGCTCGCGACGATCTTTTCAGCCGTGGGCAGATGCAACTTTTTGGATGAAAAGTACTTCGATGCCGCGACGGCACTTGCTGGTTCCGGTCCCGCATTCGCTACGCTGTTCCTCGAGGCCATGGCTGATGGCGGTGTGATGATGGGTTTGCCTCGCGCTGAGGCTCTAGAACTGGCCGCACAGACCATGCAAGGTGCAGCAAGGATGGTGCTACAGTCGGGCGCGCATCCCGCGGTGATTAAAGATAGTGTCACGACGCCAGGTGGTTGCACCATTGCCGGTTTGCTACAAATGGAAGATGGCCGCGTCAGGTCGACCATTGCACGCACGATCCAGACGGCTGCTGAGCATGCGGCCGGATTGGGGAAGCAAAACTAGGAGCTCATATGATTACAGAGTGTGTAGACTAAGATAAGGTACGAGCACCTTCATGGGACACGGCCTAGCTGAATCTGGTTAGGTAGTGCTCGAGCCATGCATGGATTGAAGGTGGCGTGTCGAGTGAATCGTAAAGCATGTTGGCCTCGATCCAGCTTTGATGCATGAATCGGTCGTAGAGTAAAGAGGGTGTAGCTCGATAAACAAAATCGTACAACCACAACCCAAGCCACATGCCAACGAGGAGCAGAAATAAGTGTACGAGGATGGCTGAGACGATAAATGGACGGTGAGTGTGGTGGCTTGCAGGTGGCGCAAGAGCTTTAGGTGATAGAGTGGGATGAGTGGCTGTGATAGTTGTTGGAACGGAGGAGACGCCCAAAAGAGCATCTTGCACCGAACTTGTGGACCGCTTGGACGTGAGGGAAGCACAAGTATCGGGACAGTCAGGCTCGGGAGTGCTCGATCGAGATGGAGATGATGGCATAGGTGTGCATGGCGTTGATACATTTGTGGCGAGCGAGACAGGCTTATATGACTTGGCAGGTGAGGAAGGTCGAGGAGGGGTCGTTATAACTTGGAAAGAATGTGTTGGTGCAAGTGGTAGATCGTCATCATGCCGGCACATCTTCTGGTGAGTATCATTCTGCATTCGGTCGTTCAGATGTAAGGGATCCTGACTGGTCAATGATTGAATTTCGTCGGGTCCGACGTTCCCAGAGACGTGTCCTGGAATGCCCGGCTGCATTTCACTGGGGGACTCGCTCGAGACTTGCGCGGCATTGGGCGGGTTTGCCAGTGCCTCGTCGAGATGATCGCATTGTCCCTGGAACACTTGATCACAAACTTTCTGTTCATCACCAGGTCCTCCGCTCTTCGGTGGGCATGTTGATTCGCACTCAAATTGGTTCTCTGAAGGACTGTCAGGATGGTTCTGTGACCGGCAGTCCGACGGGCTCTCAAGGCCCTGGTCTGTCGATGACGAAGATGAAAGCGGTGAATATTGGTCGTACAAGGCCAAATCTTCGGCTAGGACAGGTCCTGTCTGTGCAGAGACATTGCGCAAAGCTGAGAGCTCCTGCTCGAGCTGTTCGTGAACCTGACGAGAAGCATCGACTTGTTGCTGAAGACGCTCCGCGTCGGCATGAACGCGCTCCAGTGCATCGACAGTACTCTCGAGACTGGACATGGCCTCACGCTGTGCATCACAGGTAGCTCTTAGGTTTTGGATGTCAGCCAAATAGGCATGACAGGTAGACTGCATGGAACGTAGCTGAACAACATGCTCCGAGTCCTGAGTCTCCAAAGCGGCAAATGACACAAGTTGCTGCTGCATGCGCGCATCTAGTTCCCGAAGAATCTTTGCCTGTGAATCACGCTCCGACTGCAGAAGAACAACGGATTCATCCAGCTCGTGCACACGAACTTCCAGGGCATGTTCATGATCACGAGTGAGACGGAGGTCACGACGAAGTGCGTGGACTTCACGTTGAAGTGCAGAGCATTCCTGAGAGCGATGATCCTTTTCAGTAGTGAGCATCTGATGTTCGGTTTGGAGCCGCTCTAGCTGCTCGTTGACACGCGCGAGTTTGCGAATAAGGGCGGATCGCGCAGATACGGAAGCGACGTCAGGATCCGAGCGCGTCACAGGCAGCAAGGCAGACATGCGTTGAGAGGAGCTGGAGATCGGAATGCAGGCGCCTGTGCGAGGAGCGAACGGGCTGCGATGCTTTGCAGGACTTTCGGACGGTGTAGAATCAAGAGTTGTGTCGGGAGAAGAGGGTGAGTCCCCTTTGCCATCAAAGAGCAAAGAGGTATTGGATGTGTCGATCGAGGAGTCAGTCTCCTGCTCCAAGGAGCGAACCATGCCAAGGAACTCGTCGATGCCGATGATGAGCGTGCTGTTCTCACGTGCAAACGAAGTGATTTGCGACGCAATGTCGCCAGTTACAAGGGGCGAGCCATGCGTCGACGTATATGCATCCAAGACGCGCGGAAGATCTATAGCAGACAATTTGTCGCCGCCATGCTCGTGGAAGAGGGCGCGCACGATCCCCTCATCACAGCGGAGCATGTTGGCGTGAAGTACCAAAGAACAACAAGAACACGTTCGTGGGCGGAGGACGGGCACACAGCAAATAAGAACGTATGAAACGATATTTTGTCTTGTCGGACGTGGGGTCGGTCGGTTGGCTGCTTGTCTGTTGTTTGTAGGTAGGTAGGTTCGTGTGTGCATTGGCCGCACGAGCATGTGGAGGTGCATCGACGCGAATCACATCGGGCAGGCGCGTGCGACGCTCTCTTTCTCAAATGGAGGAAAGAGGCGTGAGGGGCCAAGTAAGCGAAAGGTTGCAGAAACCAAGTCCGTGGGATCGGGGCACGACATCGGCAACAGCAGCGGTAACAGCAACGGTAACAGCCGCAACGGCAGCGACGATTAAAAGAGCATAGTGGCCCAAAGATATGCCACAGCGTATGGCGGCAGAGCTGCAGGCTCTCGTTGCAGAGACGCGGCGCAAATACCCAGACGTTAAGCAGGCAGCAGAACAACTGCTACAACAATGGCAAACTGATGCAGCTCGCACTACGACAGAGTTGCAAACAAGCAGAGATCCTGCAACACATGCACTATTGCAAATGATCGTTCTAGCATGTGATACGCGCGCGCCGAAAGTGATTCAAATGAGTCTATCGTTGCTGCAGCGCAGTATTCCACCGCGCCTATTTCCAGATTCGGCCTTGCCCACGATCGTCGATACGCTGCATAAGCTGCTGTCGGCGCCAGGACGTGCCGATGTTGAGGTTCAGCTCAAGATTTTGCAGACTGTGTCGGTGTTGCTTGCGACGTATGCGAGCGTGACATCGACACTACTATCACGCGCGCTAATGCTGTGCTTTACGCTGTATGAGCACTCGCGTGTTGCAGTCGTGAGCTCGACGGCTGCAGCCACTCTTCGGCAGGACATTATGATGGTGTTTGACAAAGTACATGAAGAAGATCAGTTCTTTGACTCCATTGCAACGGAAGATGCAGCGGCCACAGCGCCACTGCCAGCGCATACGGCCCAGCTGCCCAGTGGCCCCATCACACTCTTCCCCTTTGCAGCAGATGCATACCAGCTGCTGAATGATTTGTGCGCTCTGGCCGACGGCCAAGCTGCAGAGTTCTTGCCGCTACAGACACTGTCGAAACCGTTTGTGCTGGAACTGCTAGAGAGCGTGCTAACGAGCCAGGCAGCTCTCCTTACACATACACGACACCCAGAACTTGTCTACGTGCTGCGGAGTGCGGCATGTCCGTTCCTGCTGAAGGCGCTCAGTGAGGCGCCCAGCTCGTTCTCTGTGTATATACGAATTGTGCGTCTCGTGCGCCTTTTGTTGCTTGAGTTCAGCGAGGAAGTCATTCTCGAAGTCGAGATGCTTCTTCGTGCCTTACTGGACACGTGTGACGAGAAGCATGCGTTATGGCAGCGCGTCCTTGCATGGGAGACGATCGATGCGCTTTGTGCGGACCGCATTTTCATCGAGCGTGTATGGAACTCGTTTGATGGGCGCACTGATGTGCCACCAGAGACGTCGCATAGGCCGGCATCCTCGCCGATGTCGGTAGATGTGCCATCGCCAACCTCGATGCAAGCGCACTTACCTGCATCTCCTTCGCCGCCACGCATTTGCGTGCTGCAAAGCGTCGTAAAGCACGTGCAGCAGAACGCGCGCAAAGCTCGCACTGTGCTCCAGATCGACGATGCGCTCGCTGCGGCACTTGAGCAGCGACCTGATGTGCCGCCATCGCCGATGCGACGCAGTGTAAGCAATACGTTCTATGACGCAGCTGTAGCAGGCGTTCGCAGTGCGGCCGAAGGCCTTCTTTCTACCAAGGCCGAGGAGCCACTCGTCGGCACAAGTGTGCCGGCGATCCCCCTGCTGGATCAGCTCGACAAGACAGAAACGCCTTTGGTTGGCTCGCAGGCACTACCAACGACGTACCTGCCATACCTTATCCTGCAAGCGCTCGTGCATGTAGCGCATGCGCTTGCTGTCGTGCCCATGCCCCAGCAAGCCGACATGCTGTCGGCCTACATGCGTGCGATCAACGAGGGTCTCACCGTTTTCTTGACAGTGCAAGGGTCCGATGCATTCTTCGAGCAGACGCTGCAGGCACTAGCGCATCTGGCGCATGCTGCAGGCGTTGCTGCGTGCACGAAAGAGCGCGACTTGGTCCTGGCGACGCTGTGCGACATTGCGGTGCCAAGTGCTGCATACAGCGGCCAGGCATTGGCGCCTCGCAACCTGGCAGCGCAGGCAGCTTTGGCCTATGTATGTGAGGCACTCGGCAGCCGACTCGACATGCGTTGGCGCGCGCTGCTGCAGTGTGTGTGCCAAGCATTGGTGTGCTTGCGCAAGAGCGACGAATCGGCGCAGATGCCGGCTGAAACGCCGTGGTTTGCTGAACACCTGAGGCTAAGCGTTGGCGCAATGCACTGGCTCACCCCTGACACACTCGACAGGTTACCATGCTTGCTGCGGGGCGTGTTTGTCTCAGCAGCAAAGCTGGATGACGCGGCCCTCGATACATTTGCATGTGTGTATGTGGACCTGGTGATGGACCGCGTACATGAAGCGCATGTATCGAATGAGCTCGCGCATGTGATGCTCGTACAGGTCGAGCGGTTCGTGCGCGCCTCGGCAGCTCGCATCGCTGCTCGCATGCCCAGCGGACCATGGCTTTCCGTCCAAAAGCTCCTGCGCCTCATGAGCGACGAGAACGTCGATGCCGTGCGACGTACGACCACTGCGCACATTTGGGACGCAGCCATGTACGCGATATGGAGTGTACTGCCGATGGAAGCACACCAGCAGCAGCGATGGGTGCTTGAGGCGCTTGCGCAGCAAGGCATTCTCGACCGCCGTGTCCAAGCAGGCGACGTACACGTGCGCCACGCAGCCATCAGCACGGTGTACAAAGTGCTGGAGACACATGCGCATGTGCTGCGCGACGGCTGGGAACACGTCTTTGACATGTGTGAGGCAGCGGCGCAAGACGCCTCGGACATTCGCGCAGCTGGCTTATCGCCCGTACCGTGCTTGCGCTCGGCGTTTGCATGCATCCAGCTCGTGTGTACATCGCATCTGAACACGCTGAAGGAGGCGGACCTCATGCGGTGCATCAATGCATTGCCAAGCTTCAGTAGGCAAACCGAGGATGTCGCCATGGCGCTGAAGGCCAATGGCACGCTGTGGGATCTGACAGAGAGCATTGAGCAGCGTGATCGAACACATACCCCTGAGCTATGGCTCGTGCTCCTCAGGCGTCTGCGCGACGTAGCGCAGGTGCCGAACGAGAATGTGGCAGAGTGTGCACTGGCCAACCTGTTCCAAGTGCTGGTGCAATACCACAAGTCGTTTGACTTGCATGAATGGCAGCGTGTGCTGACGGATGTGCTGCTGCCACTTGTAGAGGCTGAGCAAGTGCAGCCACGAGCGTTCCAGGGCACAGCGCGAGTCATGGCAATGGTGCCTGCGCTGCGAGCCGATGTAGCATGGCCCACAATGTGGACGCGTTGGCTCACAGCCGTCGAGCGGGCCGTTCGGGAACGGCAGGATCAGCTAGATGTTGTGCACGCGGCACTCGAGGCATTGCATGCGACCCTGCGTGTGCAAGAACAGCACGCGTGGTGGCACGACACATGGCCCACAGTCGTACGCCTATGTGATGTACACGCAAGCATGACACTCTCCGATCTCTGCTTCCTCGTGGATATGTTGCACATGCTGTTTGTACATCGTCCATGCACGGACACGAATGTTGATGCAATGCTTCATGCCCTACACGAGTGCATTGCGCATGGACTTCACGTTGCTGACGCTTTGTCGCTGTCGCATCTGCACCGCCTTGTGAAGCGTGTGCAAGAGTCATTCGAATTCATGACACACAAAGGAGCGACTCGAGCCAAAGTGCTCGATGCGTTGCAGGTGTGCGCAAGCATGGCCTACGATGCAGCCACAATGCATTCAAAGCACGCACGCATGCATGCCATGTATATGGAGCTTGTGCGTGAGTGGCTTCGTCAGTGGCTGTGCACGCTGGATACACATTCGCATTCCATGAACGAGTGTACGGCATCCGTGACAGCAATGCTACACATGCTGCAGCGGCCACTCCAAATGACGCCCGTGCCGAATGTGCCGAATGTGTGGCATGCCGCGTCTGATACACTGGTGTCGATCGCGAGACGTGGTGTCGACGCTTGTGCTAGTGACACGCCACTCGTCTCAGCCTTCTGGCATGCACTCTTCGCATGTATGGCTACCGCGCTATGTGCTGACGCACGCATAGCACCCACAGACGACGATGATGCATGCGCAATGCGGCTCCTTGCATCGATCGAGTGTGTGCTGCCGTATGCAGGCACTCACCACGGCGCGCACGACGCGCTGCATGCGTTCTTACCATCACTTGTATCGGCCACACACCTATACGCAGCGCGCGGCACATTCACGCGTCCAAGTGAGCCAATCCATCGCGAGCGCTTTGCTTACGCTACCTGGGACATGCTTTTCCGGCTTGTCTCGTCGTCCGCGACACCAGGTGCCAAGATGGTCGCCGCCCACATATTACCCTTGATCATCGAACGTTGTCGCTGTGTGCTACAAGCATACTTAGATGATGTACGCATTCGCGGCTCTATCCCTCTGCCCCGCGTGCGTCTGGAGGAAGTCAACTTCCTTCTGCATACACTGTTGACTCTGCAAGTGCCAAGTGAGGTGAATGAACACTGCCAGCACTCATTTGCACAAGACGCCCACCTCTTTCTGCTTGGCAAGGTTTTGGACGAAATAGCGACCATGCCAGCCACTTCGTGCGCTGTCTCGCAAAAAGCATGCATCGGCACCTCGCTTCCGCCCCTTTCAAGCGCAGACGACGGCCACGTCTCGACACAAAGCATTCGTCGTCGTCACTCATGCCCCACGACACCTCAAGCACTCGCTGCAGCTGCACTGACGCGTCGCATGCATGTGTTAGTCACGTGATTGTATGTGTATAAGCGCCTCGCACGGTCTCATGTCCCCCTGCATCTCATGATTAGACAAAGATCTTTCTACATCGTACATAAAGGAACAAAGACCCTAGAGTGACACAATGAAAGTCGATAGCGGAATGAATGCGAACGACAGTGGCGCTGCTCGTTATGCTCGTCTATAAAGGACGAGAGACTCGTTATGTGGATACTTGCCTGTGCAAATCCCCACCACAGCGACAGCAACGGCGCATGAGCGCCGTCCGCGAATACTCGCCGACAATTAGCATTCGCTGGATTCGCTTGCGGTATGGCGCTGTGGTTCCTATGCTGGCTAGGGATTGTCGCTGTGGTAGGCACCATGGTGTATGTGGTGTCTGTCCTTATATACATCCAGATCCGCTGGCTCACATGGCTCCGTGACGTGCCTGGGCCGCCACGAGAATGCTGGCACATGGGCAATCTGCGTGCGTTCCTCCGGCGGAATGCTATACCCGTATGTCGAGAATGGGCGCATACGTTTGGCGGAGCTGTGCGGTTTTGGGCCATGTTTGGTGAACCACGTCTCATGCTAACGGATCCGGTGGGACTCGACCATGTTCTTCGCAAACGTGCGTATGCATTTCCGAAGCTACGTCTCGCCCAGCGCTTGATTGGCGGTGTCATGGGGAATGGCTTGCTGGTGGCCGAGGGTGAGGTCCATCGACGACAAAGGCGGGCGATTCAGCCTGGTTTTCACCCACGCGCGATCAAACGTCTGGCGCCTGTATTCCAACAGCATGCATTTAATCTGCTCGCCTATCTGCGTACACAAACAAGAGAGCACGACAGCCAGTTGATCGATGTGTACACACCATTGAGTGCCGCAGCTCTGGATGCTCTGGGCGATGGTGCTTTGGGTGCTTCATTTGGAGCTCTTGCGTCTTTGATCGTACATCCAAGTGGTATCGTACATGCAGCACATCCCCTGACGGCTGCGTTGGATCGAACGCTGCGCATTGCTTCACATCCCAGTAAGTACGCATTGCTCATGGACACGGCGACACTGTATTTCCCGATCCTCGAGCACATCCCTATTGGCTTGTCGTCGCACGCATTTCGTCGGGAAGCACGTGTTCTATTTGACCTCGCCGGTTCCATTGTTGACGACGCGCAAGCTCGCATTCGGTGTGAGACTCACGACACAAGTCCTGATATTTTGGCGTCGCTTCTGCGTGCGAATGCAAACGCAAAGCGGGCACGGTCGGGTGAAAAGAAGCACAGCGTGCTGGACCATGCAATACTGACTGATGCAGAGCTTCATGCGCAGGTCTCGACGTTTATTTTTGCTGGGCACGAGACAACGGCGACGCAAATGGCATGGCTCTTGCTCTTTCTCGCGAAGGATCAGCGGCGACAGCAGACCTTGCGCGAAGCGATTGAAGCAAAACGCGCTGCATTGGGACTCATGCCTCACGCACGTGCCGAGCCAACAGAGGCTTGTGAGCGAGCACTAAGTGCCGAAGAGCTTGAAGATATACCATACTTGGACTGGTGTGTGCGTGAATGTCTCCGGCTGCAGGCGGCGATCCACACAACTTCCCGCGTCGCAACCGACACCGACTGGATCCCACTGTCGAGCGGTCGATCGATTCAAGTGCACCGCGGTATGATTGTGCTAATCCCACTTACATCGATCATGACATCAGAGCATCATTGGGGTGCTGATCCCGAAGAGTTTCGCCCCGAGCGTTGGGCTGAGCCTACGCTCAATGGCCCAAGGGCGTTTCCCGCTCACAACGGGCTCTCGTTTCTCATGGGCCCGCGCGCTTGCATAGGTAGTGCATTTGCGCTGCTGGAAATGAAGGTGTTTATTGCTACCGTACTGAGCGAGCTCTACTTTGAGTGGGATGGTCGCTCCATCGTACCAAAACTGTGGGTCGTTGCTCGGCCTTTTGACGCATCTTGCCAGCAGGACGCGTGCATTTTGAAAATTCGACGTATTTCCTCATAGAATAGGCACACGAGATGCATGGAGGTGGATGCCTGCACCAGGTTTCCTAATGTGTGCACTGTTCCACCCTACACCGAGAAAGAATGCCATACCCCTCCAGCCCAGTTTCTTCTCCCCATTCCGCCATTGACCACATACTCTAGATGTGGGTCTCGCACGCTTTACGCACATCGCGCCGCGCTTTTCACGTAGGCCGCGTGATCTTGCGGGATACGCCACCTGCACGTCCGCCGCCAGGGCCTAATCCACTGGACGAGCCGACACTGGCCCTAGTCAAACAGAAGTGGAAGCAGGCGCGCCTGGCCAAGGACTCCGACACTGCGACGTTATTAGGTGTACGTAGGGCGATCTACACAGCATACTCACATTTAGGGCATCCTCACGGATCTGCAATACGCTCAAAAGACGAAAATGCAGCCAAATCAGAAACCGCCGTCTATCATCAAGATGTTGCAGAAGGGGATTAAGAAACGCACAGATGCTGCCAAAGTTTTCCGGAATGCGAAGCCAGCGCCACGTGTGGATCTTGCGGAGAAGGAGGAGCACGAAGTATCGATTTTACAGGACCTGCTCCCCAAGCCATAGTTACACTTGCGCCTGGCTTTGGTGTGCGAGCACAGGGGGACATACGCTGGAATAACAAAATCTTTTACATTGATGTCATTACTAGGTATTATTTACTGCTACGAATGCACAGGGGTGGGTGTTGTAGTCATGACTGTGTTTGCATATGGAGGGTGTGGTGCAGAAGATGTGGTGGTGCTGGATGTCGCTGAGGGCGCAGAAACAGGATTGGCAGGTGTGCCAGACGAAGACGTCATAGAAGCACCATCGTCAGGTGGGCAAAAACTCCATACACGCACATCGCCATCATCACTACCACTGAGGATTTTGTCATCGCCTAAGGTCACAGTCGTCACGGCACGACGATGACCTACCAATGTGATTTGGCACTGCGCCGTATCACGGTCCCATATCTTGACAGTCCGATCATGACTAGCCGACGCGATGCGCAGAGTATCAGCATCCACACACCATACTCCTTCAACGTGTCCGAATAGCGTGTGGAAGCACCTACCGGTACGCACGTCCCAAAACTTGAGCGTGTTATCGAGTGAACCTGACACGAGGACTGGCCGCTTGGACTTGCTGCCACATGTCTTATCCGCCGATGTCGAGGTGGGCATCGATGGCGAGGACATCGGATCTGCTTCGTCAGGCACGCCATCGAAGATTCCATCTTCCACATCCTGTAGTGTCGCATACGGTGGAAGTGGAGGGACCAGGTTTGCCGCACAAAGCCGCTCATGCATCCGCAATAGCCGCGCAGGGATTCGGCGCGCACTGCCAGACCCTGGCATGTGTGCATTGCGGCCTGTAAGCGTGTTGGATAACAGCCCATTGTCCGGCGACGACGTGGACGACGCCATAGACATAGACAAGCCTTCTTCATCAGCAGCATCGCCCTCTGTCTCGCCCGATACTTTCATGGATCCACGAGCAAGTTTGCGCACGGTCGACTGGTCCATCATGACAAGTTTCAGCGACTGGACTTGTCCGACATGGCCCTGGAAAACCATGAGGCATTCTCGGTGCCGCAGGTCCCACAGTCGGATCGTAAAGTCGTCCGATGCAGAAAACAAAAACATGCTGTCGCTTGAGTTCGACGAGCTTGAGCCGGACCAGAGCTGCAAGGCATTCACCCAATCTCTGTGCCCATTCAAGGGGAAGCACTCGCCCGTTTGGCAGTTCCATACTCGAATACTGCTGTCGGCACTACCACTCGCGAGAATAAGGTCTTTGAAGGTCAGGCTTACGATGCCCTCCGTGTGACCTTCCAGAGTGCGAAGCAGCTCACCGGTCCGCCAATTCCAGATCTTGAGGGTGCGGTCCATGGACCCTGTAATCAGCTTGCAATCGTCAAACTGCAGACAACGCACACCGCGTGCATGGCCTGTCAGCACACGCAGCGTCTCACCGGTTTGTAAGTTCCACACGCGGACTGTGCGATCATAACCGCCGGTAATAAGGATGGGATGAGACAGCTGACTGATCTTCTCCCGGAATGCTAAGCACATGATGCCTTCGGTGTGTCCGCGAAGAACTCGCACACAGTAGCGACCATACCGCCAATTGCGCTCAATAGCAAATCTCTCACAATACACCGCCTTCCATGGTCGGATCGAGCCATTCCTTCCAGAAACACCGGCTCCAGCGCCTTGCCCGTCGGTGCGAACGCGTTTTCGCTGAGGTGACTCTTCTAGAGACTGCAGATGCGACGGTATATTTGGGGTATCTTCGTTGCTTGTGTGTGTTCGGCGTCGTTCGAGCGCTGCCGCATTGGCCGCTGCCGTCACACTTCGGCGCAGACTGCCGTCAGATACGGCCGAGGCTGCTTGTCGGAGCTCCTCGTCACCGGGGGTCAAGTTCCTTGATAGCGACATGGAATGATCCTGTCCATGGGCACGACTGTCAACAAGGCGTGGAAGACCCCAGCCGCATTTCTCACATTTTCGCTCAATGTGCTGCTCACACATGTTGCGCCAAAGCAAGTCGTTATCAGCGAGCGAGCGCCACAAGCGACTTACTTGTGCTGCACGTCCGAGGCTGATCGCATCCAAAAAGCCCAACACACGCAACGACACCTCGCGTGGGAAGAGAGTGAATGGATCAATGCGAATGGCCATGGCCAACTCAGACGACAGCAGTGACAATTGGCTGAAACAACACATGGTAAGAATCCCGCGCAAGATCAAGGCTCGCCTGGAATGTGGCGATGAAGAGAAAAGCGACCAAACTGTATTAACAGCTTTCTTTTCGTCATAAGAAAGTCCATCAATCGACTGCAGGGTATGCGTTAGTCATTCAGTCCAACGTATTCGTCCATATGTGCATGTCCCGACGTATCTATAACAACAGGCCCATCTTTCTTCACGGACCAGTGCCTCAAACCACGCGGATAGTATATTCTTGCATGCATATTCTCCTGAACGGCTGTGGTGCAGCCAGTCCCCGCCTCAGCAGCTTACCGCGACAGAACTGACAGCAAGCTGAGGGCGGTGCATGCGTGTATGAAAGAATTGGGTACACATGTTGTGGGACGGAGAGGGATCAAATAAACGTACCTTTTGCAGACGTGCGTTTGCACCTTCATCGGCCATTCGCTGGTGGCGAACACAAAGGTTTTCCGAACGTGACAGCAGTGGCACAACGTCATTGGAGGCCGAAACATCTGATGCATGTTCATCCAGTTTGGGCATCAATTCTTCATCCTCTTGCATGCTGTATCCATGAAGGCGCAGCGGCACACTGGCTGCATCAGTCGGTCGTACAGGTGCAACAGAAGCGACATTCTCATGGTCTGTCACCGCAACCACGTCCATTGGTGATAGCGACGCGTTACCCGCATTAGACGGCGGCACGCATAAGCATTTCTCACTGGTATCGGAAACTTGCATTCTTCCAGATCTCCCTCAACAACGTAGGGGCCGCCACGCCTACGTTGTTATTCGCAAACGATTGCCGAGAGTGGATGTAGCTTTTAAAGGGCTCCACGGTGGCGCCAAGTGCGGTCGGTCAATTAGGGGGGGACATACAGCGAATCATTGAGACTGCCCTTATGGCTTTCTTCTGACCCACGCGCGATTTGCTGGAAACTCCCTCGATTACGGCTGACTAATCAATATGGTTCATTTTGTGTCATGGTTTGTGCCACATGTCATGATAATGGCACACTGATCACATCATCGCACGTCTCTGAGGATCAGCAATCAGGATGCTCATTTTTTCACACAACTATAGCGGGAATATGTGCCATAGAGTGGCGCCTAACTCTTTCAAAGGCAAGCAGGCAGGAATACTACAGTGCAGGGAATCAACCACGAGAGAAGGGAACACTTAGGCCTGGATCTCCTCAACGCTCTTGCCCGACTTGCGTGCAATCATCGTCTTGCTGATAGGTGTCAGTGGGCTATGGCCAAAATGCATGAAAGAAATAACGTACCGGTCCTTGTCCATCTTGATTTTGGTCACTACCACGTTCGATGGGTGGATAGGGATCGGCACGGTCGCGCCGTTCGACTTCTCCTTCTGGAGGCGCTCAAGATGCACGACCCACTTCTTACGGTACACCTGCACAACGCGGCCCTCAGCGCCACGCGATGCACCACGCGCAACGACCACCTCATCATCCTTGCGGATAGGAAGGGCGCGGATCTATTGGGTTAGTACATGCCACTTTCAGTCGCTTGGAGACGATATGCCGGCGAGAGTTCACACAACCTGTACGTAGTGCGAATTCACCTTCCAATGCCCGCATCCTGTGGCAAGAGTCAATGAATATCGCGAGGCCCGACACGAGGAGCAGCTGTAGCCAGCGATCGAACAATTCACTAAAAAATCGCTCGAGGCCAAAGGTTGGTCTTGGCGTAATGTACTCAAGCCGAAGCAAATCGCTGCACTATACGCTAGACGCGCTGGTGTGTGCATCCAGACCTGTTTCGACGAAAGACCGCGACAATGCAGCGCCTCTGCCTAATCTCTCTCTCGCCGGCATTTGTCCAAGTTAGATACGTACACCGTGCTGCGAGCGCAACTCCTTGCTCACAGGAGCCGACATGATCTTTCGCCTAATATGACCCGGGGCATCAAAGTGGGCCTTGCGGTTGACGCGACGCAGAGAGCTGACCATGATACACCTTAGAGACGTAGGTCGTAAAGCACGCTGGAGGGCGGTATCGAGTGCTTGGAACACTCGGCTCGTTGATGCGCTTGTAATATTTCACGTGATTAATTCTCATCCTCTACTTGAGACTAGACACCCTGAACATGTGGACGGACCAGAAAAAGGCCGGGGCCGTTCATGGTCACGGGGGGAAGCGTTGATGACCCATGCTTACTCAATCCACATGCAACGTAACGTGCTCGACTCACGCGACATGGAAGTGAGCGCGGTAGTATTTCGGCCCACAAACAATATGCTCATGATAACGACTGGTCGCGTCGTTGTTAGATCTGTCAGTTGCATCTAAGTTAGCATCATCGTAGCATCGTCTTATAGACGTTTGGTTACATACGTAGTTAGAAAGCCACCGGAAGCCGTCACCATAGCCTTGGCGCATCACAACCGAGCACATGAACAATTCAATAGGACGAACATCCTTGAGCGGGACAGAGCCCTTGCCTGTCGTCTGGAACAGGCCGAGCGATTGACGCAGCTCCTCTTCAGAAACGGCGCCAGGAGCATCAATCTTGTTACCAAGGACCAAGAAAGGCACCTTGCTCAGCTCCTCAATCGAAAGAAGCGAGTCAAGCTCTGCACGGGCCTCGGGGAAGCGCTCTACGTCCTGTGAGTCGACGAGGAAAACAATTCCGTCAACCTCAGGGAAGTAGTCCTTCCAAAGACGACGAGCTTGATGTCGTTAGAATTTGTCGATGGTCTTCGTGAACGTACCCTGCTGGTGACCACCCAAATCGTACGTAGTGAACTTGACAAGCCCAATTGCCAACTCTTCCGAAGCTGAACTTGGGTTAACATCACATGCGAAACTCCCGCACAGGGCGATGCATTACATACTTGGGTGAAGTGTGGGCTGTAGTGTTGCGAGGCGGTCGTTCTTCAGCATATGCAACAGCGTCTACGATGCGTTAGCGTGCACAATATCCACATACAGTCTTTCCGGCATTATCAAGTCCAAGGAAAAGAATCTTGGCATTCTTGTGAGTCAGACCTGCCATACCAAACAAAGATGAACGAAGAAATGCAGCGTCAGTTCAAGCTGCTAAATGGCACATCGTGCGCACATACCCAGCTGAGCCAAAATGTCCTATGTTGTGTTAGTGGCCACATTCACTGTGTATTCCTACAGCTTCTCCATGATGGATCACACATGCGCAACTATCGTACGTACCCAGAACCAATTGATAATAAACATGCTTTGACAAGCCTCTTGTTCACAACAACAGCGTGTAAGGTGAGACCTGAATCAACAATTGAATCAAACCGTATTTCACACGGGTGGCTAGCACACACACACACACACACCACACACGCGCATGCATAGGCCCCGGGGGTTCACGAGAGCCTGAATTTCGGCCGAGATGAAGCCCATCAAGTTGAAGGAGTGAAGACATGGGGAGAGAAGGGTCATTTGAATACATATTTCGTGCCTGGTTAGTCGACGACGCGGTGCTTGCTGATGGTACGAAAGAGCTGTTGAGTTGGAAATCGCAGAAAAAAAGGCATGAGCATCGCATGATCCAATGCATGCCTGAAACTAGTCATCTACGTGATCAGTAAGAAACTGTATGAAATAGAAAGGAATGGTAGCTGAGCGGCAAGACAAATCAAGAGGCATGAGAGACATGAGCAACGCCTACTCGAGCTTGGCCCGTAGAGATTCCGCAGGCAATGGCTCAAAATGATTGATGTCAATACCTTGGCGGCGTAGACCCTCTTGAGCACGTGGAGGGACGAGATGCTTGATAAGGTCTGGTCGAACGGACAATTCCTCTCGGGTAAAGTTGAAGAGATCAGGCATTGGTCGTCCATTCGAGAGAATGACGTCTTCCTCGCGAAGCTCATCAAAGAATGGATGGCACAAGGCCTCGACGGCGGTCAAACGCGCGTGAGGTGTGTATTGGAGCAGCTGGGTGATTAGGTCAATCGCATCTGCCGGTGTACGTGGACGGAAGATCTTTGGAAATGGATGTGGTCGAATTTGTGGGAATTTGTGTTCCATGTAGTTTGGATTCATAGTCTTGATCTGCTCACGCGACGGCGTACCCAGAACTTTGATGATCTCGACCAGCTGGTCGATACCGCTTTCGCCCGGGAACAACGGCAGTCCCTGCATAAGTTCTGCCATAACACATCCTGTTGACCAAATATCGATATTCGTCGTATAGTTCGTTGCGCCGAAAATGAGCTCGGGCGCGCGATAGTACCGCGAGCAGATATAGCTGACATTGGGTTCGCCAGGCACGAGCACTTTGGCCGATCCAAAATCACACAGTTTCAGCACCCCTGTACGCGGGTCCAAGAGTAGGTTTTGAGGCTTGATGTCACGGTGGCAGATTCCCATCGAATGAATATACGCAAGACTTCTCATGATCTGGTACATATAAAGCTTCACAAGAAGCATGGGCATCGTCTGCTTCATCTTGGTATAATGCCGCGTCGCGCGATACACGGTTTCTGGCACGTATTCCAGCACCAAGTTGAGGTACACTTCGTCTTTCTAATACATGTTAGCACACGTACAACATCGACTAAGTGCGCCTAGACTCGACATACCTTTTCTCCGCTTGTATAAAAGAAGGCACGCAGATCCACTACGTTCGGGTGCGAAAGCACACGCATGATTTGGAGTTCGCGGTTCTGCTGTTAGTGTGTGTACGCGAAACGTACCTTGAATCGTTTGTCTTGCAGCACCTTCTTGATCGCGACATTATTACTCTCATCTGACGATTCAGACGCAGGGACTTCACTGCCATCTGGCTGGAAATGCACGAGACGAGCCTGGAACACTACACCGAAGCTTCCATTGCCAATCATGCGGCAACTTGTATACGCAATTTCTCGCTGCTCACCACTTTTGCCATCAGAGGCTAGCACCTTGACGATCTTGTTTGGGTCGTCCATTCCTATTTCCAATGTAAGCATCCTGTCCACTCTCACCCCCCCTCACCCCTGTTGTCCACATAGGGTTCACGAACATACCTTGAAGCTTGATACCATTCATGATGAAAGTGCACTCACTATCCAATCGTAGCGGACAGCTGCGAGCCCGATGTCAAGTCCGGACTCAGCGTGTAGTGCACACAGATTGAGGCTTGGACAGAGCGATTCACTCGGTTAATCAGCAAGCGAAGCAGGGTGTGCGTGTCTCCCGCGCGTGGGGACACAGCGTGGGGCAATTCGGCCGAAGTGCAGGGCCAACACATGCACACGAGAGCCGATACGATCCTGGTGCCCGGCTTCTTTGGCGCACGTGAATGTGTCCATGAACTGTCGCAGTCGCCCGTCGTAGGCTCGGCCATGCAGCCCCGTCCAACCTTGATTCCTGTCGGCGCCTGGGCTCGATTAGCTTTGTGGGCGTGGAGGCGCTATGTCATTGCCTCGGCTCCCCCTTCCCCCGTACTGTGAGCGCTCATAGTCCAAGGTATTCGTGCTGCATCCCGTTTGTATGGTACATTTCCAACATGCAGAAGGAAGGGCAGTGCTTCGGCGGGCTGTACCCCTCGACGAAGTAGGTGCACCACGTTTCTCGCATTTAGAATGCAAATTCCCTTTTCGTCTACTTGCACCTGTCCAAGCGGCGAATGATGCTACGGTCAACGCAGCAAAATATGTGGACACGGCTGATCGATCCGCCCCCATCAAGAGCGTTGGTATCTTGTTTACCCTAGGTTTTGGTGGCGGTCTTATAAGCGGCGATAGAGTGAACCTCGAGATCGATGTAGGCGAGCATACGCGCCTGCTTATGCTTACCCAAGGTAATACGAATGTGTATCGAGTACGTCGCGGGGGTGATCCCGTCGCATCAATCATGCGTGCACAGGGCCCCAACGAAATCTCGCGCCAGCATACCAGGTACCATGTGAGAAAAAATGCCACTCTTGTCTTGCTGCCTGCGCCTGTGACATGCTTTGCACGATCTCGATACGCCCAGACGCAGCGCTTTGACTTACATTGCGGCGCGTCATCTTCATTGATTCTACTTGATTGGTTTACTTCGGGACGACTTGCCGTTAACAAGACTGACGATCGGATCCCTGAATTGTGGCATTTCTACATGTACCACAGTCGCAACGAGGTGCGCGTGAATGGCGACGTCATTGTACGCGACCGTCAACACCTTGCGCAAGACCTGCCAGACCAACTCCAAGAAGACACTAGAACAGACTTGGCTCAACGCTGTGAGCCGTATACGTGTTTTGGAATCGTAATTCTCTACGGGATCGAATGTGAGGCACTATGCCGGTCGTTATCAGAAGAATACGATCAAATCCAGCAGCCCCAACCACTGCTACGATCTGGAGGCACAATAGGCTCGTCTCGTGTGAGTCCACCGGAAGTTCTTTGGAGTCTTAGTCCGTTGTGCTCGGGAGCGCCCGTGCCTGGTGGGAACATGAAGACAGGATCCAGTGTTGACAAGGGCTTGATCTTGCGCGTGGCAGGCACAGAAACAGACACAGTGCGTGCATGGTTGCACAAGCACTTGCTTCCCGTGAAGTATTTGATTGGAGACGATATGTATCGTATCGCTCTAGGCTAGCGAGCTAAGCAAGACAGTAAAAAAAGCGGACGCGAGGTCGTAGCAAAAGATGCACACATATATTCCGTGTAGCCTCACGTTGGTGCACCTTGATCAGGGAGACGCTCAATACGGTACCTGTGTCGAGCAATGTACATAAGGGGTATACCAGGTACTTGACGAACCCGACGACGGAGTTCTCGATCACATGTAGCCACAATGTAACATTTATGGCTTTTGATGCGTTCGATGATGCAGTCATCTGCGTACGTTCCTTTGTGTGTGCACTCTAGCCGCTCGAAGCGCGGATCGCGTGCAACACGAAGCGCGATACGGTATTTAGGTCCAAGCTTTTCTAGCTCGGAAAGAACGCATGTAGTTATGCAAGGAATTGTCTTCGCGTACAGACAGTCCATCATACCCTGCACAAGCTCAATTTTGTTTTGCAAGCTAAAGTTAATAAAGTTGGTATCAACAAGAACACGGTATGGTGGTCCCAGCGCAGAATTGTGCTGAAAAAACATAGACGAAGCAGCCATCTCTTTATACTTTTTCTTTCCCTCTTCTTTCTGTGCTAGAGCAACAGCCTGCTCTTTTTGGTTGTGCTTCCTGTCTCATTAGATCCATGCGATCTTCTGATAAGAAAGTACGTACAGTCGAGTATCTTTGGGATTCAACATCCGCTTGACTTCGCCAAATTTACGCACTTGCTTCTTTTTGCCCATGTCCGTCTGTCGTTGTGTGGTAGTGAACTTGACACTCGCCTTACTTGCTCCGTCTCCACTCTTTGCCAGTAAGCTGCACTCCGTAAAATTGTGGAAAATTTTTGCTTACTAAGCAGGTAAAAAGACCGAATCTGCACGTGATGCAAAGGACATGGACCTGGGCCGCTTGGGTCGTGAAGACTTAGCACGTTGGAGGGACTGGGGCGCAAACCAAGCTAAGCTGCGTTATGCGAGAGTGGCGTTCAATCTTGACAGGATTCCGTGGCACACACACACACACACAATTCTCCGGGCCAAACTCCCCATTCCCACTAAGAGCGATAAGGGACTCCCAACTGAGCTACCATCGTAAAATTAGGTCGACATTATTCCTCTGGAAAATATCTCCTGGTGGAAACAAGCAGCATGGTGACAAAACTAGTATCATTGAAAAAGCGTGTACTTTACAACTATATAGACAATTGCATTTCAACGCATTTATTTCATCATATTCCCAAGGCAAGTATAGGGGAGAACAATATAGATGAACTCGTCGTCGAGATGACGGAGGGCTTCTTCCTCGGCATCTTACTGTTGCTGTCCAAACAATCCAATGGAAGATTGCAAAGTACATCATAGAACAAGGGAAGCACGCTTGGCGCGTGCGACATAATGAACCGTATATCACACAAAGAAATCATACCAGAGACAAAGATGCACACACATTCATCCGTTCATAGGGATGTCCATCTGAAAGCACGTACGCTTAGAAACCGTGCACCTTGACATCTTGCTTGGGAATGCCTTCCTCAATCAAGAACATCGAAATCTTTTGACGTTGATCGCCTTGAAGTTGGATGACCTGGCCAAGTTCCTCGTCATCGACAAGGGTGCCATTGCAAGCAAACTCCTTTTTGAACGCCTTGAGAAGCTTCTTCGGGTCGTATTCTTTGGGAAGGCCCTGAAGAGTCGTCAGAGTCTTGCGACCATTGCGCTGTTGGATACGAATGTGGACGTAGCTGTTCACCTGCGACGTCTTCTTCGTTTCCTCAGCGAGTTCTTTGGGGGCAAGCTCGTCACCAACGTCCGCAAAAGGGTCGTAACTGGCCAGGTTCTGAATGCTCATACGCTTGCTGATGCCAATGTCCTTCTGTTTTTTTGGTCGAAAGCGTAAGAGAAAGGTGGCGCGCAGTTGACGGCTCGCGCCTCAGCCTTCCTGTCATGTCACGTGACATGTGCATTGTTCGTCTCATCATTGAGTAAGAAATCTGCGCGATGAAATGTTCGCCAACAGGCCTGGGTCCGCAGGATATGAATTGTGGATTTTTTTTTGGTTTTTTTCAAAACAGCTGGCGCACTGACTTTTGACACGGCTCGAAACACCGCGAGCGTACTCCGCTCACTCCGCTCACGTCACTATAAACATACCCGCACGCACACATGGGCCGGCAGGACAAGCGGAGTGTCGTGAAGCACCGTACTCGAGGAGGTCCAAATCCTCAAAAAACTAAAGAGGGGTTTCACGTTGGTGCGAGAAACGCCCCTAATGGCGCGTACATCGGTCGAGGTATGTTTGTTGGAACGGTGTAGCCCAGATGGATCTCACACGTCAGCGAAAAAGCATAAGGCTGAATTGATTCACAAGGCGAAGGTAAAAAGGGCGTATTTCAAGATGTTACAGAAAGACGAGCCTACCTCTTCGACACATTTGGAGACGGACGAGCCACACGACCTGGGCCGCTTTGCTTCAGAGGACCAAACGAATGGTAAGCAAAGCGGCGAGACGATGTATCCAACTACTAGTGCCTCTGCGCAAGCATCAGATGGTACAGGGAAGCGAAAGAAGAAGCTGCCATACTTTTACCGACCATCATCGACTCACACCGAGTCACAACCACGTGAAGTGACGAAACCATCTCGGACGCGAGAGCAGGCGCTGGAGGAGCGCAATGCGCGTCGGGCACTCTGGCACCGCACAAGTCCCAGTCGGCTGGGAAAGCAGCGTGGTCAACCAGATCTGGGCGCTCGCATGCAAGTCATGCTTGATAAAATCCAACGCACGTCGTGAAGCTTGCGCGAGGGCAAAAAAAAGCAACCACTGTGGAAACATAGTGGGTGGAGCATGCGATTTGAAAAAAAAAAAAAGTTGATGAGAATGATAATGATGCAGAGACTATCTAAAATATTGTACAGTAGCTGAAGAAGCCGCACTAATTTGTGACGCGCTCTAAACTAACGTAGCACGACCATGACGAACGAGATGTGCATGAAGTCCATTGATGCGCGTGGCCTCCGCTTCCAGGGATTCGATCGACTCGTGAACATGCTCAGCAAGGATGCGGCGTTTCGTTGCATCCATAGATGGCTCCATGCATTTGAGCTCATCGGCCAGTTCACAATATAGCTGCTTCTGATGTAAAAACTCACGACGATGCTGCTCAAATAGGTGTTCGAGCATCCGAACTTCGGACATGGAGAGAAGCGGTGACTTTGTATGATGCAAGCGGCTCAAGAGCGACTCTGTTGCCGCATCATCAGCTTCGCGCTGCCGAAGATTCGCGCGAATGCGCTCTTTGCGTGATGACGAGGATGATGAGGTCTTGCCTGGAGGCGATGGAATGCCCAATGCATCAGCCACGGTTTGGCAAATTTTTTCGTAACGCTCCTGTGCGCTACATGCTGAGTCAGATGGCTCATCCGTAGAGAGGGATGACGCTTGTTTTGGCGAGTCAACATCATGTGGCGGTGTTAACGGCGGCTCAGGCTGTGGCTGACAATACATTCCATCAATGGCGCGTGCCAGCCGCTGCAGTTCATCGTACATCCGCTTTACGACAGTTTCGACGGTCCTCATGGACCCAGTGCGTGACGCTGCTGGCGCTGTTGATGTAGAAAAGGTAGCAGCGGGAACGGTCGGTGAGGTGGGAATGGCGGTGGAAGCAGATGTCGGTGCAGGAGTGTAGGATGGCACTGGGTGGGCCGTTCGACCGGTGTCTGCTGCCTCACGAGTGGGCGATGACGCATTTCTATTTGCATCAAAGACAGGCCGTGTAGGCGTGGCTGATTTGGTCCTAGGCAAAGGCGAAGCTGCAACGGGAGCTCCAGTTGCTTCTCCTGCTGATGTACCTTCTCTGTTCATGCGTGTCTGGCGCTGATCAAGAATCATGCGTCGTTGTTCTTCCAACATCGCACTATGCTTAGTGACCCTTGATTCCAGAGCATCGAGGCGCTGGCGAATCCGCTCAAGAGCCTCAGAGGTGCCTTGCTCCTCACGCAGGTGCTGCATTTCTTGATCCATCGATTGAATACACTGTGTGAGCACATGGAGCTGTTGATCGGCACGTTGGATATCCGATGGAAGTGTCGAAGGAAGATTAGCATACATGCGAGATGCATGCGACTTCATCGACTCCTTCTCATTTGCATCGCTGTTCACAGCCGTATCTGAGCTTGAATGACGGCTGGCCATCGTCGGAGACCTGTGCTGCAGAGGACTAGGACGCCGAGTGTACAAGCCAGGATACGATGATCTGTGCAATGCCTGTGGTGCCTGTGGTGCCTGCGACGCATATGAGGAGTACGGTGAGTCAGGCGACGATGGCCGGTCCTGCCGTGGCACTCGTGAAGTCCGGTCCGAAGGCAAGACGGTTGAATCGATATCTTCATCTTCGTTGCCCGTGCCCGCAAGGCGCGATATGTTCAGGCGCGATTGAACTTGCTCACTCAACGATGGACGCTCATGTGGGCGGACATGGCTGGCGAAAGGTCGACGTGCTGATGACGACCAAGAGCGCCGATTGGGTGTTGCCAGGAACACACTATGGTTGCCAGGCGAGTACATGCGAGCAGCAATATCTTCATCGGAGCCGCTCTCATCTGAGTCTTCCAACGCATATGGATTGCGCCGCCGATGCCTCGTGGCCGACGATGCATACCTACGAGATGTTGCCGGGGCTGGCGATAGAAACGAAGAGCTCGGAATGTGACTCGGTGCGTGCATCGGCAGTTTCAATTCCTTTTCTACTACACGCCGTACCTGCTCCTCAAATGATCCAGGTACGTCCATCGTCGATGTACGCATAGCAGGCAACAAACCCTCCCACGCTGCAGTACGTGTGTGGTTGTGGGTGTGTGTATGTTCGGAGATGTGTGTTTTGGCGCGCGCGTGAAAATGCCCCACCAGCTTTGCGGCCAGTCACGACGTTAGGAATGTCGAGACAAAATATATATACATACTCACCTGCCAATTTGAGGGCCCAAGACACACGCGTGTGACTTGCGTTCAAAGCCTGTGTTCCACCACACCCATGGAGATATGCACACGCGCATAATCGCGTGTGCGCGTCAAGAGTCACGTGTACTATACCCGCTCAGAGAGGCATGCATACGCTCAACCTGGCCCAGCTAGGGGAAAAAAAGGGGGCCGCCGGTGCGGAGCAGTCCATGTCCACCCAATCCCTCCACCCTACAACGTGCGCCCCTTGGCCCTGTGGATGGCTGGAAGAAGCTAACCGCGCGTATGGGGGAAAAGAATGCAGTCCAGGTAGGTGGGCTTACGTGGCCACTGGAGTGACGCGCTTCGGTCAAGAGAGGGAAGAGGGTGTGACAACATGCCTTTGGATTTTGGCCATTCTGCGTGAGAGTGTGCCGGAGTAAGGCGGTCGGGACGGACGCCAACACCTAGTCGCACGAGTGGGCACACACGACTGTCATGCAACAAGAGAAAGCAAAGGGCACATGCGAGAAAAGGCTGACCAAGGGAACGGGCGCAGCTCGCGCGCCGCTACGCGTGGCGTTTGTGCATCCTGATCTAGGCATCGGGGGAGCCGAGCGTCTGGTGGTCGACGCGGCAGAAAGCCTGCAAGACCGCGGCCACACAGTGTACATCTTGACATCACATTTCGACGCGTCGCACGCGTTTGAGCCCACACGCGATGGCACACTTGAGGTCATCCACGCGAAGACATGGATCCCGCGCTCCTTATTTCACATGCTGCATCTGCCGATGGCCATTCTGCAGCAGTTGTCTCTTGTGATGCAGGTCGTGGTAGCAGCGTATGGATCGTCACTCGCACGCCACTTGCCACATGTGTACAGGTCACTAACGCATGTGCCGACCAACTCGCTCCCAGACGTGTTTGTTATTGACCAACTACCAACAGCGATACCCTTAATCAAACTCTTGTGTGGGCGGCGCGTCATGTACTACTGTCACTTCCCTGACAAAGAAATCAGCGCTGCTCTGGCGCGACAGCGAGGCACGCGAGGTCTCCGTGCGCTTGTGCGTGCGATATACCGCTTCCCACTCGATGTGCTTGAGGAAGCTACGACGCAATGGGCCGATTTGATTGTCGCCAATTCTCGCTTCACGGCCACACACTTCCACCGCGTTTTCCCTCGGATTGCGAAACGTCCCTCCGTCGTGTACCCGGCCGTCGACGAGGCTATGTACACGGCGCAGCACGTTGAGCGTGAGTTGGCCACCTATGCAAGCACGTGCACAACGCAGGTAGGAGAGGTTGGCTCGTATGCCCGCGAGCATTTGGAGTTGGTTCAGCGTGTGATTCATGCGAATGACTGCCCCATGTTTTTCTCCATCAACCGCTTTGAGGCGAAGAAAAACATCCCCTTAGCCCTTCACACTGTCGCACGTCTGCGGCAGCAAGCTCAGCGCGAGACACGTGTGCGTCTCGTTTGTGCAGGTGGCTACGATGCACGGATTCGCGATAACATCGAGACTCTCCGCTCGCTCCAGTCTCTGGCCGATACACTAGGCCTCACGCATGTTACGCTATGGAACCGAGCGCCCCCGTCGCGCACAAACGACGTGCTGCCACCCAAGGCCGAGCAGGTACTAAAGGCTGATGTGATTTTCCTACCGTCTTTGCCGAGTGCATTACTTCATGCTCTCCTGCATGCCCCGAGTTTGCGAGCCCTGCTTTACACACCGACCAACGAGCACTTTGGCATCGTGCCGCTCGAGGCCATGGTATGTGGCGTCCCCGTCGTCGCTACAGATACTGGTGGGCCACTCGAGACGGTCTTAGATGCATCGTTGACGTCCGTTAGTCTCCATGGCAAGACACAGATCATGGATACGAGTGCGATGACGGGCTTTCTACGGCCGCCGAGTGCGGACGCCTGGGCAGCTGCATGCAGCACAATACTTGCATGGGACGAGGGAACTCGTGCCCAGGTCGCAGCAACAGCAAAGCGGTGGGTATCAGAGCGGTTTTCGGTGCGTTCCATGGGTGCAGAGCTCGAAGAGCATCTGCACAAGATCGGCATGCAGGCCGTGCCGCAAGCAGAGCGATTGCAGATCCTCGGGACCATGCTTGCTCTCGTGCTTATGCATGTCGTGGCGGTCTATGTTGTGCTACGCTCACTGTAAGACGGGCCCCTGCGCCCACTAGCATGGGCATGAGCTACAATTCGGCCCAACCGGTCGTCTGTGTCTGCCGCTCGCCGGTTAACAAGGTCAGTACAAACACCAACAAGTTGGCTGTTACGCCCATGCTTAAGCCACGATATAGACCACGCAGGCCGCTAAGTCGGGTATGTGTGCTGGCAGCGACAGTGGGTGCCTCGTCGTCGGACATGGCACCATCGTCCGACTTGGGTGCCACGGATCGAGCTGCAGTCTCCTCGGTTACGATGCGGTACACGGTCTCGGCGACGCCCGTGTATGGCACAGGGCGCGTCTCGACACATGTGCGGAGACCACGGCGTGCCGTGCTCGTGTTCGGCACGGTCAAAAGTCCGCCGACGCGATCATTGCGCAGTGGCTCGTGGTACTGCAGCTGCAGACGCCGACGGACCGTCTCGATTGGGAGTGTGATGCCTAGCGACAGCGTCGAAATAACGAGCTCGGCCAGCGCATAGGAAATGGGGTATGCGCTTGGATCAAGATGGAACACATTCTCAATCAGTAGTGGCGCGCTCAGCGCAAATAGTGGGCGGAACAGGTAGTCGAGAATCGTCGGAATCAGCAGATTCGGGTGGAAGTAAGTGGTGCGCCAGCCACCCTCCTCGCGGAAAATAGTTCGCAGAGCATCGAACGGACCCTTGTACTTGCGGTGCTGAGGGAGCGTCGACTGCGCAATGAGGCGCGTTCTTATCAGATCCAGCGGCGACACAAAGATGCCCGTCATGAGATGCGACGTCATCAAAAGAGTCAGCGTCTTGATGGGCTGCGGCGAGAAAGCAATGGGCATAGGATTCAGGGCCGTTGGTGCAAAGATGGACATGATGCCCGACAAGATCGACTGCAGCGTCGTGGATGACAAGTCCATGAGAAACGTTGTGAAAGCGCCCTTCCACAGACCCATCCACCCCTCCTTTCCACGTACGACAGCCTTGATCATCTCCCACACGCCTCCCTTTACGACCACGGGCATTAGGAATTCGGGCCGCGTGCCAGCATCCTCCTGTGTTTCTGGCACAACGTAGCCATGCTTGTCGACGCGCCGCCTCGACGCTGATGTGCTCGCGATATCAGACGGATCGCGGAAGTATTTGCTGGGTGCATCGTCGTCCTCATAGTCACAGGCATCATCCCCATCGGCATGACCGCCTGCACCACGAGCACTCATGCCGTCTTGATCAGCGTCATTGTCCGGGTCGGTCCCGGTAGCCCAAGCAGATGACGACCGACTACGCGCGTCACTCCACGGATCCTGCTCCAACTCGCTCGTACTACGCTTCCGGCGCCTTGGGAGTGTCGTGCCTGACGATGCTTGCACACGCTTCCAGACGTCTTCCCGTGGCACCCATTGCACTTGCAGCAAGAGCTTACCAACTTCAAAGGGCATCGCAAGACACGTGCTCGTATACTGCAATGCACCACTCACAAGCAACCCTGTGACGACAGCGCCCACTGTCGTCTTGTCTGACCGCATCGCAAGAGCAGCATCTGCATCTGCCGACAAATATCGGTTCGTCGTCCGCGGAAGCTGCACTGCTGAGCTGCTGCCTCCATCCGTGCTAGAACCCGACATCGATCCTGACAATCTCCCATATGATGATGACGTGTTTATGTGGGGCGCCGTTGCCATGAACGTCAATTCCTCACGTGGCCGTTGGTATGGCCGCAGTCGTTGACTTGATCCGGGATCCATGCCGTGTACTGCGCTGCGTCGTTCCCTAGTCTAGGAACCGACGATATGTGTATGTGTGTGTGTGTGTGTGTGACGTGTGAATTGGATCGCCCCGTCACTCACAGCCCAACGCTAGAACACCTGTCTCATCTCTCACGAACGTCGAGCCTACGCACCAGAACATGCGTGAAATGACCCTAAAGGCAGCTCGCAAGGCTAGTGGAGATGTACCTAGTAGGCTATATACATGTGCTGGCTATGCCCCCGCACTGGTTGGGGCAAGGGGTCGGTGGCGAGCAGTGATGAGACACGTCTAGCATAGAGCCAATGGACGACAAGCGTGCTTGTCAACGTAAGAAGAGACTTGTCATCACCGTTCTGTTTGCGCGCACACCTGATTCATATTGGCACAAGATTGTGATGGATGTTGGCCGTGCCACTTCCGTGCACGACATCGATCCAAAGTCGTATATCGCCGTATACGTCTACTTCGCTGGCCCATGCGCACCGAGAACCCGGACGCAACGCTTACTCTCTAGTTGCGCCTTATTCATGTAAGTCGCGACGCACGCTTCGTGCGATGGTGTCTGGATCAATGATTCGTGGAACCTCCCGACTCGGCACATTCACATCGTGTCGAGAGTGGGGAGGGGGCTTGGCTGTGAGACGCACGTCTTGTGAGCCAAGCTGCTGTGTTGTGCGACGGAGTTCCTCCACGTCCTCCTTGGTAAGTGAGAGTGCCGTCGGTGGGCGTCGCAACATGGGCTTGACCGAAACACGAACGTCAACGTCGACCTGCCCAAGAATCCACGCAAGCCTCGACCAAATGGGTCAAAACCGTGCACGAGGCGCAATTGCTGCTCTCGCTGCCACCAGCGCCTCTGCCGCCGCCGCAACTGGACTGGGCGCGACTCAAATGTCGCAACCAGTGTCACGTGGACATATTCTCGGCTTGGCCACCCGCCTCAGGAACCAGCGATCGTTAGCAGCGCATCGTCCGGTTTGGACAACGACCTCATTGAACCTCTCAACCATGGGCCGCGGTCGTGCATACAGGCGCGGTGCAGGCGCGCGTGGAGGAAAGCGTTCAGGCGGTAGTGGTAGTGGTGAGCGTCATGGCGAATACACGACCTTTGAACAACGCAGTCCCAAGTTCGAAGCGTATTATCGGGGCCAGGGCATTGTGCCAGACGAAGAGTGGGACACGTTCATCGAGTCGATGCGTACGCCATTGCCAACGACATTCCGCATTACGTCTGGAAAGCCCACTGCGCGCCAGCTGCTGGATGCTATGAACAAGATCTACCTGCCGTTCCTCTCAAACGTGCAATTCGAAGGCGAGAAGGTGACGCCTCCTCGCCAGCTAGAATGGTACCCCGAGGGACTAGGCTGGCACCTCGATGTGCGGAAGAATGTCCTGCGAAAGTCGCCCGAGTTTAAGCGGTTCCAGCAGTTCTTGGTACACGAAACAGAGGTCGGCTCCATCTCACGTCAAGAAGCTGTCTCTATGCTTCCGCCGCTCTTTCTCGACGTGCGGCCTGAGCACCTCGTCCTCGATTTGTGTGCAGCTCCTGGCTCTAAGACAGCTCAACTTATCGAGGCCATCCATTCGCCCTTGACATCTTCGCCAGATGCGTTTGATCCCATGCCACTGGGTGTTGTCGTTGCCAACGATTCAGACACCAAGCGTGCGCACATGCTTGTCCATCAGGCGCAGCGCTTGCCATCGCCTAGTCTGTGCGTTACGAATGTCGATGCCAGTAACATGGCAAATATTCAAGTCGCATGGAAGGGCGAGCAACCATCTGACCCCATCTGCCAGCGCGAGCTCAAATACGACCGCGTCCTTGCCGATGTCCCTTGTTCAGGCGATGCTACGTTGCGCAAGAACCTCTCAATCTGGAAGGATTGGACACCCATGAATGGCACCGGTCTACATGCGCTACAATTGCGCATCTTGATCCGCGGTCTTATGCTGCTTCGCCCTGGCGGCAGACTTGTGTATTCAACATGCTCTCTTAACCCAATCGAGAACGAAGCCGTCGTTGCTGCGGCTTTGCGTCATTTTCAGGGCGATGTAACCGTGTTTGATGCATCCAGCATGCTCCCGGCGCTCAAGCGACGTCCTGGCATGACATCATGGAAAGTAGCGCCGGGGCGGGGCGCTCACTTGTTCAGTGCCAGTAGTAAGACTGAGAAGGAGGAGACAGCTGACTCTGACGCGCAGCCGCCTGCTCATACTCAGCCAGAGCAGCACAATGAGCAAGACCAACAGGAGGAACAAGACAGGCCAGAGACGACAACGCCACTACCACGCATTCCCTGGATTGATTCTTGGGATGCTCTCGAGGCCGTGGATGCAGACCTGGCCTCTAGAACACCAAAGAGTCTCTGGCCGCAGGGCGATGAAGAAACACTTCATCTCGAGCGCTGTATCCGTGTATACCCTCACATGCAGAATACCGGGGGGTTCTTTGTATGTGTGCTCGAGAAGAAGCCCAAGACCCCAGAAGAGTCAGCCTCCATGGCCCCGGGCATGTCCCGTGCTATGGATGCCATCACCAAGGATTTGTTAGCAGCCGAGCAAGACGAGAGCAGTGCCAATGGCAACAAAGACAACCACAATACGAACAATGCACCTGGCGCCAGCTCAGTTAATGACCATGCGAATGCTGACGAAACAAGCACACGTACAAAGCGGCCTTCTGAGGACGAAAGTGAACATGAAGCAAAGCGTGTCAAGCCAGATGCCCCCAAAGAGGCAGCACAAGATGGCCAGGATTCTCAAGACTCTCAGAACGCATCATCAAACCCAAGCAAGGTACCAGATGTCGTGCCCGTGGATAAGCACCGTGCTGATCGTGAAGCTAAGCGTCGTGGAAACTCGGATGCACCTATCGGTGCAGGAGGCATGCCGTATCGAGAAGATCCTTTTGTCTATGTCCATCCGATGAACCCCGAGATCCAATCGTGTGTGCAGTGGTTTGGCTTACACAACTTCCCTGTAGCCAATTTGCTCGTCCGCAATCCCGAGCGCGTGCCTCTTCGAAGCGTGTACTTGACATCTAACACAGTTCGTGCAATTGTAGCAGGCGGTGGCCCAGGCGCCGGTGTACATCCCACGCTCAACCCGCTTAAGCTTCGTTTACTCAATTGCGGTGTCAAAGTGTTTGGCCGGCAGGAATCTGTAAGCAAATCTACGCAAGCGCCGAATGCCATGGCAGTTAACGGAGATGCGGCGCTACGTCGCGAAAATGTTTCGTCCACTTTGGCATGTCGCTGGCGAGTCGTAAGCGACTCTTTGTATTCGATGCGTCCTTATCTCCATGACAAGATTGTACTCAAGGCTACGTTGTCGGACCTGGCTTTCTTTATTCGTGAGTACTATCCTGTACTGGAAAAGATCCCCGGCTCTGTCGGTGAGTTTTTGCGAGGTGCCGAAATGGGAAGCTACGTGCTCGACATCCAGCCAAGTGAACATGACGGACACAAGCTCAGCGTTGCACTTTCCTATCCAGTTTGGAGATCGATGGCTTCAGCAAACCTGATGCTAGACAAGCAAGAAAAGAGCGCATTATCCTTCCGCTTGTTTGATACAGACCTTTCAGATCCGGACGGCCAGCGTCAATTCTCCGCGAACCCCCAACAACGCAAGCAAAACAAAGAAAAGTTCGAGTCAGGCGATAATGTAAAACAAAGTGATCCTTCGGGGTCTGATTACAAGGAGAACGTGATTGCTACCGCGGACGATCTTGCGAAAGCACAAGCCAACGTCGCGAATCCACAATCGAATGTGAATCAATAACATCTGAAAGCCACAGAAATGCCTCCTGCTGCCAAGACAGAACAATAATAACGAATTTCAGGTCTTATCGAAACGGCCACAACATACAAGTGGCTTGCATATAGGTGCTTTCATTCCCGAAAAGCGTTTCGCAACTCCGTAGACATATCTATCTGTGCAAAACAGACATCACATAACATCGGTAACAAACCATTTTGCCACCAACCAAATTTGATCCAAGAGCGTAACAAAAAGGATGCGCCAAGGGGGAATCGAACCCCCGGCACGGCTACGTCATGAAGATGGCAAAGCCGTATTTTACCACTAAACCATTGGCGCTTAGGCCAAACTTTGCAAGGTGAATACTATATCCCATGCATCAAAACAAAAGACGAATTAAAAGATAATGCGCCAAGGGGGAATCGAACCCCCGGCACGGCTACATCATTAAGATGGCAAAGCCGTATTTTACCACTAAACCATTGGCGCCTGACGGTCCAAAGTTGGTTTTGAGACCAAAAATATTGCCAGCGTTCACGTTCCATGGCACCAAAATGAAACCATGCGCCAAGGGGGAATCGAACCCCCGGCACAGCTACGTCATGAAGATGGCAAAGCTGTATTTTACCACTAAACCATTGGCGCATACACGAGCCATACTGGAAGCATTCACATATATGATTACAACAGTATTAACTGTTGTATAAAGAAATCGGTCAGTGATGGCTTGTCAAGTCTCCTCGATGCCTTTGACACTCATCATCCAGGTATACAGTATCTATGGTCCTTATTTCTAACTTTTACCAGAGAACCAGTCAGTTATACGGCGCCAAAAACTCAGGTGAGAATCTAAACGACAAAAAATGTCAATGGACACGTCCAACCATCCGTGCCCAGGGCACTCGCACGAAGCGGCCTATTAGGACTCACCATGCTTATTATTCTCACGAGACTCGTCCGTATTCGTGTTTCCACCTGGAGAGTTGGTATCGTCGGCTTTTGGCGGTGCGTCTGTACTGGAAGATGATGTACTTGTGCTTCGACCCTCGTACTCATCGGCAAACTGCTGAAGGAGCTCTTTCTGACGCTTCGAAAGAGACCTGCATCGATGTCAGCTAAGACCTCGCAAAGGTTATCACATACCTTGGTATGGTAATATCAAACTGAACCATGAGATCGCCATGGTTCTCGTAGCTCTTGCGACCGCCAAGACGGGGCACACCACGTCCGCGAAGAATCATCTCATCGCCAGGTTGTGTGCCTGATGGGACCCGAACGCTGACATCGCCTTCAAGAGTTGGCACGCGGACGCGACCGCCTAGCACGGCCGTATAGAATGGAATCTGCGCTGGGTAGAATAGATTCGTACCTTGTCGACGCCAGGTTCGACTTGGCATTACATGAATCCGCACATACAGAGATCCTGGTGGTCCCGGCCCCATAAGAGGCACATCACCGGCGCCATCCTGTCGGATTCGGTAACCATCATCTACGCCAGCAGGAATGTTGATCATTATACTACGCTTTGACTTGACGCGACCAGCACCTGAGCACGAAGAGCACTCATCACCAGGTGCAATAGACGAGCCTGTGCCACTGCATGCCGGACAGGTGCTAGCCATTTGGAAGCCGCCTTGGATCACAAAAGTGCGCGTGCCTGTACCACGGCACACTTGACATGTGCTGCGCTTTGCATTTTCCTTCAAACCAGAGCCTGTACACGTGCCACATCGGTCGATGGGGTTGATCGAGACGGTACGCGACGTGCCCTTACACGCTTCCTCGAAAGTGATATTGACACTCGCTTCAATATCCTCGCCACGTGTCTCGCCGCCAAATCCTGTGCGAGCAGTGCGGCCACCACCAAATGCACCACCAAACAGAGACTCAAAGATGCTTTCCGCGCTGCCTGGATGGAATCCACCAAAGCCAGCTGCACCAGCGCCACCAAACGGATCAAAGCCCATGTTGGGTCCATCCGCCGAGCCGAATTGGTCGAACGACGCGCGTTTCTGGTCATCGCTTAGAATGTCATATGCAGCCTGAATCTCGACAAACTTTTCCTTCGCCCCAGGCTCTTTGCTCGTGTCGGGATGGAATTTTTTGGCTAATTGGTAGTATGCGCTTTTAATGTCCTTCGCGCTCGCGTCGCGCTTCACACCAAGCGTTGCGTATGGGTCCTTTGGCGTGGAAAGACGATTTGATGAGCTGTGAAAACCACGCACATTGTATACTGCTGTTTTCTGGGATGGCTGCGAGCTTGCTCTTGCAAATCGCGAAGAAGAGGACGAACAACGGCCATGCCTGACGGCAGACGACACCGTCACAAGTGTGCGGGGAGTCACATCTGCAGAAACTCTGGCAGTTGGGATCCTTCTCAGTTTCCCGGACGCTACACTAATGGTGTTAGCACTGCGCTGACCGATAAACGTGGTTGTCATCCGGTCGTAGAGAACCAGGGTAGATGATGACGCTCACCCGCAAGAATATTACTTCGTCGCCGACCTGTGGCGCTGGAAAATTCCGGCACCTCACCGAAAATACATTGGTTTTATTGGCAGCACAAGAGTCTATAGCACGTGGAGTTCTGTGGAGGTGTGTTGCGACCGCTCATAATTGCGCGTTCGAACCCCGCAGAATAGAGGAAAGAAACGCTTTGGAGTATCTAGGGAGACGTGGCGGTTAGTACGGAGGCACAAAGATAGGACGAGGGCGCGCAATCATGCACGCATGCATACCTCTGGCACTGCTCAAATACGGTATAGAATGCACTGTCGCCAATCTGGATTGTGAAAGTCAGTGTGAGTGGGTGTCCTATCTGTGGGCCACGTCAGTAGAAGCACATACAAAGTACGGATCGAACACAGTCCCATTGTCGTCACTGCACCAACACGTCAGAGATGCTTTTCTTAGCAACATACAAAGCAGAAAATAGCATAACCCTGTCACAAGAGTCGGTCAGTTAACATGCACGTTCGCGCTGGTATTGATACATACTTCGCCTTGGAGCCCTTGGGCTGGATCTTCGTGAGGTTTCTAACATTGTTTGTGCTAGGTGTGAGCATTGCTAAGATGCAAAATCCGTCATACGTACTCCATGCCGAATATGTAGTGGAATTTGTTAAAGTCTTCATTCTGAATGGCGCGCGCCTGGTGCTTGATAGGTACATTGTTCTTCATGCATACACGCACGGTTCTATCGTCAGCAAAATAAACGAATTCCACGTACGTTGAGTGCGGCTCTTCTCCCTCGTGGTAATCTGCTGTACCACAGCTATCAATGATGCCAAATTGGTCCATCATATTTTCTTTCTTGACAGTATCTTTAAATACAGCCTCAGCCATCGGACTTCGACAGATGTTTCCAAGACAGCAAAACAATACATTTATCGGTTCAGCATCCATCCTCGTTTCGTCGTCAAGTTTCCCTACACTTCACGTGCTTTGATGGGCTGGTGTGAGTGAGCGTGTCGATCAACAGCATTGAAACGAACTTTGACAGGTCTCTTCTAGTCAGATTGATTAAGAAACGGACACGAAACCGCTCTCCTCCCCACCTTGTGGCTACTTTGGAGCCCTTCGACCTCCACAACTCCCAGGACAACCACCCGCCAAGACCTCTACTTCCGCTACACGATAACATATATCTTTATTTTCTACAAGACACCGTACCACACCCGAACTACATACGGCCCAACACAGCCAAGGTGCGAAGAAACTCGGATGGAGTGAGAATTTCTGTACTTCCGTACGTGATTTTCTTCTGACTCGACGTGCCGGGCGCAATACCACCGGACACGGACACTGATCGCGTGACGTATTCTTGGAGATTAGCAAATTCGACGTGGCTTCCACCACCCACGACGAACACTATAGCATGTGCAAATGGCTGACGAGCTTTGGTACCGCCTGGTGCCATTCCCGTGCCACGTCCCCGAGGCTGCCGAGGATCAATACACAAATAGTCGTCTGTCTCTTGGAGGGTCTGTGCATTACTGCCGGCTGGATCCATGATCGAGGCAACCAAGCGCGTGACAGTAAAGTCTTTTTGCACAGGCAGAAAATTTTTGACACCAGCAACGAGATTTTCCAGCCGACTGTCCTTAAGCTTGTCGGTTAGTCGGCTGCTAAGTGAGCCGAATCCCTTGAACAGTTCATGACCACCCTGTGTCGGCGCTAGCGTTGGAGTCGAAAGGGTAAAACGCATAATCTCCCGCGCCTTCTTCGCATACATCAGAGCAGCCAAGTCCACCCCTTGCGCACGAAGAGTAGCTTCAAAATCTTCCACTTCCTTGCGGCTCAGCGAGGCATCGGGTGTCGACAAGTAGTATACAAGGAAGAGCCGCAGCTTGTCTTCGGGATTCTGCATGGCTGGATTCCGAAGCGCCTCGAGAATAGCGGACTTGCTTTGCCGGGTAATGGCCTCTTCCATCTGGTATAATTCGTCCAAGCCACGGGTCTTTATACCTTGTAGAAGAGCGGTCGCAATGTTCATGTGAGCATCAATTGTGCGTTTTCTCGCCGTAAGTTTGGGCAACGCAGTCACAGCCGCCTTGAGATGTGAGGCATTCGACGATGCATCGAGCTGACCAACCTCGTCCATGCTGCTAATACCTGTAGATCGCATGATCTCGTTCGCCTCTTGCCGATACTGATTCAGTTCTGCGTCGATATCTTCGGCAACCTGTGGGAATGGCAATTCGGCATTCTTTGCCCAAAAGTAGTCCTTAGCATCTAAGTCGTACGAGCGCTTAGCAGCCACGGGTTTGTCAGACTCCTGAACCGTCACGCGATTCAGCTTTGCATCCAATACATCATACACAAGGGCCTGGTATGTCCAGGAGTGAGCGATCATCGGCACCATGTCCACATTACGGTCCATCAAGACGAGGACAGGGCGTTCTTTGTTCCATGAGTTCGATGTGGCGGCAAAGAGTCCCGCTACCCCACGCGAGGCAGATGACTGATCACGTAGTTTCGACTCAAGTTTGCGAGCGACAAGCTCGGCAGCACTTCCACGCGGCGCCCGAATGATCGGAAGCGTTCCCATAGTAGCGAAAACCGAAAGTAAACCCCCAGCAATGCGATCGGTCTCTGCCTCAACATGTTCCTGGCCATGTTGTGGGTTGTGTAGCTGTTCGTACGTTGTGGGAATATGCGACGAGGCTGCCGCTGCTGAGTTGGACTCGTGCCCCTTCGGAAGAAGCTGGAATAGGTTGGGCTGGAGTACAATGTAATCAAGATATTGGTCATACACTTGACGGATCTGTGCACCAGCACCACTAGTTCGTGCGACACCCTGTGCTAACTGCTCCAGCACAGACCGAGACACCATGGAGGTGAAATTGATATATGTCGATTCGTATAGTCCTTGAGACACATCCTGTCGGAGTAAGAAAGACATGCCTTGGAAAGGGACGAATCATTTATGACGTACCTTTGCTATCCGCGCCACATTCTCACTTGTGGGAGATACAAAATATATGGCTGGTACATCTGGCAAAGCAGGACGATCGCTATGCAGTTGCAAATGTAGAGTGACACCATTCTCTCGAAGGTCTTGCACGCGTAAGCTTGTAGCCAAAATATCTGTACTCGTTGGATCCATAATAAGAATCTTCCATACGGGCGGTGCAGCCACGGTAGGCATAGATTGGTCTGGTTTCACCGAGCTTCGACCGGTCGTATGAGAGAAGGCCGGGTCATTAAAGTTCAGCATAGACAAAAGCGACTGCACTTGCGCTGAGCGCAATGAGACAGATCTTGTTCCTGTGGAACCAAGCATATTCGCACCACTAGGCGCCATGGCCCCTGGCGCAGCAGCCATTCTCTCGTCGAGCCAAGATGGAACTTGGGTTCGTCACACTTTCAATAGTGGGTCGAGCAGCCCCAACGACGTGAGAGGTGCGTGACGCGAGCCACGTGCCAAAACCTGGGTCTGTGTGTCGGCCGATACATTTCTCTCATCCGCGACCACTTGTGAGCCAACCGGCACCGCCCATGCATCACTCATGTCCATACGGAGGTGATGGAATCGTTGCATTTCCAGGCTTCGATGTAGCCGCACCCTTCGACCTATTCGACTGCCCTTTAACAGATTAGGGGGGCTGGTATAAAGTTTAGCATACGTACTGGTGAAGAGTGAATTCCTTATTTGTGCGATTTTAGGAACTCAAGATGCCTGCTTAGTATATGTGCTGGTTTTTTATCCTAACCTGCACATATGATGAACATTTGGGTGCAATATCACTTTCGAATCTTGATCACGCGCATCTGCTATAGCTTATACCATCGTAAGCGCTTTCTGTCCATCTTCCTAGTGGTTCATGTTGCAGTTGCTCTGTGCGCGTCTCCATCTGTCGCTGCACGTGGCTGATGATTGAACTAGTACTGATTGGGTGTATCTTGCATAGTCCACGCCATGCACACCCCAAGAGTGAGACGGAAGGCGGAGCATCGTTGCGGTATCCGACCGGCTCCACATGAGCATGTTTCTTGACAAAATCAACCAAGATTTGAAAGCAACTTCGCAATGAAAGATGGCATAACCCTAACACCAGAAGAATGGGATGAGCGGATTCCTTTATTTGCAGGTGTTCGTCAGACGTCGTTCTGTGAGTTTGAGAGCGTGGCGAAAGAGCACTTTGTGCCTGTGATGGGAAAGTCGGTGTTTGGCGGCTCTCTTATTGCGCAGAGTATGGAGTCGGCAAGCAAGACAGTTCCGCGACATATGGAGCTTCATGTATGTTTTTAGCGATAACGAACTAACTTTTCAAGGAGATACATGTATGTAAGCGCTATAACTCACCATGTACAGGGCAAATTCTTGGATCGAGCAAACGTCAATGATTATATCCACTACTTCGTGAAAAAACTACGTGATGGGCGCTCTTATGTGTCGCGCCGGGTCGATGCAATGCAAGGAACGACGCTTCTTTTTACAGCTACGATGTCGTTTCAGATGCCCGAGCCGGATCAACCGCAGTTTTTTGCACCACCTCCGAAAATTGTTATGGATGGTGATTTCAAGCTGCAGCTTAATATCCAAGAGGGGCAAAATTTCCTCCCCAAAGAAGTGCTGGCTCCTGAAAAATGCATGCTATCATACAAGCGGTATGAGCATCTTCTATCGACGATACCGAAGGACGATCCGATGTACGCCATGTGCGCTAAATGGACGGATGACCAGCGTCACGTGTATCCAGTAGAGTATCGACCGGCTGTACCGACAATGTACGATAAAGACGGGCACCTCCAATATGGCACGAGCGTAGCATATTGGGTTCGCTCGCGTGGCAATAGCCCTGGCTCGATCAACTTCCAGCGTGCTATGTTGGCATTTCAGACAGACCAACTCCTGCTCGTCAACATGCAATCGAGCATACGCTCGCTCGTACCCTCGATGATGGCATCTCTGGATCACACGATGTGGTTCCATAATGACTTTACTATGAAAGATTGGCTTTTGATGGTGGTACGTAGGCAGGATTGCTTACCTTTCGTCAGTTAGAAAACCAGGCTATCAGTAATGGACGCGCTCTGGTTGCCACTCGTGCGTACAGGCAGGATGGTGTTCTTGTTGCTATTGCGGTACGTGTTGCCATTACATGTAGTACGCACTGACGACTAGATTCAGGAGGGCGTTTTCCGTTATGATACCAATCCAGCCTCGCGTCTCTAGTAGTTTAGATCGATTCTTTTGGTATCGCTGAAATATTCTACCGCCCTTGATGCAATGTGGGGTGGAGTGACATTGTCCGTCGTGAGACATTCAGTGCTAGTTTCCTTCATCGCTGTACAACATAATGGAACAAATTGGTCCATTTTTGCTTGAGCGATGTGGAGTCGATTCCGTTCGTACATTTGTACGTGTTCAGCATACGTGGATTTCGTGAGGCAAGTGTACGGAGATTGATTGCAGCAGCACATGGTGATGCGCACTATCCGTGTGCTAGATTATGTACCAAGCTATGCAGAATTTTGTGTACGTATCCCCGTTGACACTAACGCGGTTGCGCCTAGCAAGAATACCTGCAAAAGAACGTACCAGTCGTTTTGCCCACATCTATGACGCGTTCCTGGCCGGCAATATATCGCTATGCACGGGATGGACGAGTAGACTGGGATTCACTTTGCACAGATTACGGCGATCATGAAGTACCCGTCATTATTGACGCCAAAGAGCGCGAGACCATGAGGCTCAATGAAGCAGTCGACCTTATCAAACAGCAGAAATCGCACACTGTCTACATCAAAGACTGGCATCTTGTCCGCTCTGCACGCATGGATGCTCAGGGCAAGGATCCCGACAGATTGCTACCCTACAGAACTCCAGCTCTGTTCGCAGACGACTGTAAGTACACCGACTCGCGTATACGAATTCTCAGGGATGAACAATGTAACAACACAGGGCATTACATCGGACACGGTTCCCAACTGCTCTGACGCCTGGCTCGGCTCTTGCTCTGACGCATACGAGAATGATGATTTCCGTTTTTGTTATGCAGGGACAATAGGATCTATCACACCTCTTCATCGCGACGGTATGTTCTAATGCAGCTGACGGCCGATTGCGTGGCAGTTTGTACGTGTTGTACATCGTATTCCCTTGCACTCACTCTTACAATGCGAGACACCTCGTACTCATGGTCGACAAATATAGCCGGACGAAAGCGTTGGCGCTTCTTTGCACCAGCTGATGCAGCGCTTCTTCGCCGTACGTATGCACGTACGCGTGCTCTCACATGTCAAAGGATTTCCTGAACAGCGCACGTCTGAGCTTGCAAGCACTTTCAAAGATATGGAGCGGCGACGCGCGCTTGGCGAGCTTGGCGCATTTTGTGATGGTTTTAGCGGGTGGACTGGATGGGAGCAAGCACGTCTACGAGTTTACGTCATTGAACAAGAAGTGTGTACTGTGTTCGATACGTCGCATGCGCTTACTCATATTAGCCGGGGCAAACAATTTTTGTTCCATCAAATTGGTATCACGAGGTCGAGAACCTTACAGATTGTTTGAGTGTGAGTTGATACGTTCGTCATTTTCCCCCATCTAATTCCAAATTTATTGACGAACTCGTATGATCTTTTTATTTTTCTAACATGTCTATGTGCAGCTCAATCATAATTGGTGTAATGCTTACAATCTAAGAAGCATGTATATTGCGATGGAGAACGAAGTGCGTGTAACATAGCATCATTGTTCAAGCAATACGCTAACATCAACGTGCCTTACACGTTTATTTGCACCTTTCACAGGTCGACGATGTCGAACACGCGTTGGAGGATGTAAGGGACGTGCTACGAAGCCAGCATCCCAACACTGATGCGTGGCAGTCGGAATTCACAGCCATTGTTCAAGATGTAGTGCGGCAGGATGCAGGATGGGCATGGCATGGTTTCTGGCAGATGATTGAGTACAATTTAGCGCATCCGCCATGCAGTGCCGCGTATCGAGAAAGCGATGTCCTCGTACACGCTCTTGTCCGCGAGTTGCTCGAACGATTTGCCCAGCGGCCAGAAGTACCATTTCTAGATGCCTCCACTCTTACGTGTCGACGGCGCGTGGCCGAGTGGATGAATCGTTCAGCACGCTGACTCAGCGTTCTGTAGAAGAAAACCACGGAACCATTGCGAGCAACTTAGAGACTCACTGCCATGTACCCGACGTCCCAAACGTACTTTTCGTCTGAGAACATCGATTTGCCCCCGTGGGGTCCTTTTCGATCTACCATGTCGCCTGTAAATCCAGCGCAAAGCCTGCGCCGAGGAGCAAGCTTAGATTCGAGCCCAGGTATGCGCTACGACACGTTGCGAGATCCGATGTGGTCGTCAGTCTACCCGGATGTGACGCAACGGCCCTTATCTATACCGTGGTCTGCACAGATGCAGCTGTGGTACTATCTCGATCCGTCGAGTACGATGCAGGGTCCGTTTCCCGCCACCTCCATGCAGGCTTGGTATGAGCAGAATTACCTGTACCCTGATCTCCTCGTTCGTCCGGATGATGACGCGCAGTTCCGCCCCCTACACGCGTATGTAGCGGAGATTGGCGATCCTGTACGTCCGTTTCTCATCCCTCCAAAGCGCGTAGGCCGCCCGTCCTCGGCGTCGGCGCCGACGCCTCCGAACATTCCATCGTCGGTGCTCGGATCACCGCATGTTTCTGCGACAAATTCCCCTCAGCTTGTTCATGCGTCGCCCCAGCTAGATCCAAGTGTAAGAGCGACTGATCATTTACGCCAAAATTCAGCGGTAGCGGCAGCCGTAACGTCCGCCAATGCCCCCTCAACCACGGCGACAACAATGTCGTCCAATGCCTCTAACTTGTCTGCGGACGACATTTTGACGGCACTTCGTGTTATGTCCCAGCTTCAGGCTCTCATGCCTAACTCCACTGAGACCCAGACCTTGCAAATGATGCAGAATGTCCTCGCAACCTCTGTGCCCCATGCTAACGAGGCGGGTCTGAATGATATCTTGCATGCGATGCAGCGGCAAGCAGCGAGTGACGCGTTCCGAGCTTCGCAAGCTCGTGCATATGCGGATGCCGAGCATCCTGTACATGCCTCAAGTATGCCAACATCTTCATCGTCGTCCGTCCACAACGATACCAACTGGCCATATAACCATGACCAAGAACTGTCATTATACTCTGATGAAGACGACGATCCTTTTTCACCTGAACCGAAGCGCGGATCGGATGCACCCAAGCAAATTCCAACTGTCCTGCCGGATGCGTCTGCGTTGCGAGCCCCGGTAGCTAAGCCCCTCGAGCAAGCGCATCCTGACCGTGCGGGCTCGATTGGCACACCTTCCGGCCAAGCTGATGCCTCGGACACTGTTGCGGCTTTAGGTGAATCCACTACTGCCACTATTGCTGCCCAAAACCCTGACCTCCCAGCGCATGACTCGATGCCGGGCTCAGATACCATTTCTAATCCTGTGTCAAACTCCAATCCAATTGATCCCAAATCGACACTCCCGCCCAAACCTGCTTTTCTTTCGAAGCCACAACTTCCTTCCGGTCTTGAATCAGCTGAGTCTTCTCAGAATTCTGAGCCAAGCCGAGGTCTCGCAAAGGACATTCTTCCTTCCACTGACCCCACACCTAGTCACAAGGCCGCATCTCACATGGAATCATCAACGCAAGTCTACTCCTCTTCACAAGTGCCAGAACCATCAAAGGCGCTGCAGGCAGTGTCCCCGTCGAAAGCACCCAAATCGGACAAGGCACTCGACGCAAAGCCCATTCCAACGTCAGACTCGCGTGCAACCGAGGCTGACGCGGCTGTTTCCGCTTCTGTGAATGTACCGCCATACTCATCTGTTCGGAAATCGTCCACTGCGACCGGCCTATCAGGAGACTCTACAGGTTCAAATGGTTCCCGAGGTTTGGCGAGTTCATCTCTCACTTCTGACTCTGGCACCCCAACGCCTTCAGATCCATCCACCGGATCCACATCAACTTCATCCTCCAGCGCAACGCCTAAGCCAGCATCTGTTCGCCCAGCTCCATGGGCCTCCGCCTCGGCGAAGCCAGCACAGGCTTCAACTCCCAACATGCGTGAAATTCTCGAAGCCGAACAGCGTGAACGCAAAGCACGCGAGGCTAAAGAACGCGCGAAAAATTCTGCCATGCTTGCAAGTGCCATGGCGTCCATGCACATGTCACAACCAACGTTGACATCATCATCTTCAACAACAGGGGGGACTGTGTCGACGGCAGCAACAACTCCTCGCTCCACCGGCGTGGCCTGGAACGTGCCCAAGTCAACAACACCTGCGAAATCACTTTCCCAAATCCAACAAGAAGAAAGCGCGCGGTCCGCAAGTGAGAAGGCTGCACATGCTCAAGTTGCACGCTCGTCGGCTTCGCGTGCTCCTGGTGAGCCGGATTCACCCAATGAAGCTGGCTGGGTCAAAGTTGGGAGCTCAGGTGGCAAGGCGCACGCTCTCCCGCCCAAGCCTGTTGCGGCTGTTAAAAACAGCGCTGGAGGCAGCGGCCAGGGCAACAATAACAGCAACAATAGCGGCGCCGGCGCACCTAAGTCGTCGCTCACGCAGGTACGTGCGTCTTTGCCGAATCGTCCGCCGGCTTTGAGCTCGTCTGGTTTAGGCTCTGCAGTTACAACATCCTCTTCGGCTGTCCCATCGGAGGCTGACGAGGACGGCTGGGTCACGATGAAGCCCAAGCACCAAGCTCGTCGGGATGCGCTTTCTCAAATGAACGACAGCATTCCGCGACCGAGTGGTTCGGCTGCTGGTTCAGCAAGCAGTGCTTCATCAGCTACTCGTTCATCAACCTCAACCATGGTCCCTTCATCGACCCCTCAACCTCCCTCGCCAGAATTCGTGAAGTATTGCCGCGATCAGCTCAAAGGACTTCGTGCCAACATTGACGACTTCATCGAAATGCTGTTGTCATTCCCCCTGAACCCCTCGCCCGATGTCACGGTCATCATTGCCGAAGCTGTGTATGCGAATAGCAGTACACTTGATGGCCGTCGATTTGCAGCTGATTTTGTTACTCGTCGCAAAGCAGATGCATATCGTGCTGTCACTATATAGCTACGCTGATTTCCAATAAAGTACTTGGATGAAATATACCGGGAGGGGAAATGGGCTCAAGTATCATATAGTGTTGTCAACGATGATCAAGCCGCCAACTAGTTTTTTGGTGACCGCTTGCCATCGACTGCTTGTGCCGAAGCATCGTTGGTCATATCAGGTGTAGGATAGGCGCCGCGGGTAGATGCAGAGGGAGCAGCAATGCCCTGTACTGAAGAATCGGGAGAGGACGCATGAGAGACTGGTGGTGCCTGGTCAGGGGCTGCCGTTGCTGTAGATCCAGACATGACTGGAGACATTTGTGCAGGTTCTGACTCCATTTTGCTCGTCGATGGTTGCTGTAAAGTTACCGGTGCAGGAGGCATTCCCGTTGAAGGACCACATGGTAGTGTTGCTGATGTTGCTGATGTTGTGGCTGGCTCGTCCACGATATCCATGTCATTCTCGTCTTTCCAAGAGCGTCGGTCACGTCGATCACCTTCGCCTTCGTCGTCCGAGTCGTCAAGTTCCGTCTCGCGTTGGATCCGTCGGTCCTTTTGGTCTTGAGTTGTGCGTATGTCAGGATTCGCCACATCATCATGTGCACCCACATCATCTAGAGCCATATCATGCGCTAGGCGCGGCTCAACGTGACCTTGAACAGAGGGTGCTGGTGCGATGTGACGCAGATTTTCAAATACCTGCTCTTTGACCTTTTCTAGGTATTCACGCGTATTGAGATTCTCCATGTTGCTTGGCACTACATCCAAGCGGTACTCAGGCCCGAAGTACTCGTAATACTCATTCACAGGCAGCTCTGAGCTCAGTTGATGGCCAGAGGCTAAGCCAGTCTCATACGCCCACGCTCGACTCACATTTCGCATCGTGTAACCGCCACCACCTAGCAACAATAGTGGCAGTCCAAAGCTCTTGACAAACTCGACACAGCTCGCATGTCCACGCATGCTCAAATTGAAACAGCCGAGCTTATCACCTGCTAGCGAATCTGAACCGCACTGCAGAACAACGGCCGATGGCTGGTAGATCTCCATAATGCGCTGGATTACTGGCCGGAACACACTTTGGTACGACTCATCGGTAATCCCATCCCGCAGTGGGACATTGCATGCATAATGCTTACCCTTACCGCATCCAATGTCCCGGAGCTCGCCCGTTCCAGGGAAAAACTCGCCGTACTTGTGAAACGAGCACGTCATCACACGATCTGTAGTATAGAATGCCTCTTCTACGCCATCTCCATGATGCACATCGATGTCAATATACAAAACCCGCGCATGGTACCGAAGAAGTTCCAGAATACCCAGAACAATGTCATTGATGTAGCAAAACCCACTGGCTTCGCCTTTTTTGGCGTGATGTAAACCACCAGCCCAATTTATTGCAATATCACATTTGTCACGCGATAAACGCGCTGCCCCCTCTGTCATATTAGCTCACATGTACAACACTCATTTCGGTGTCACACATACCCATAGAACCGCCGGCTGAAATCGAGCAGTACTCGAACAGGCCGTCGAACACTGGGCAATCGTCGCCCACATTGTCTGATGCTTATTAGCAGGAGCTGCGATACATTCATACACTTACATTTTGACTGCTCACGTACAAAAGCGTCCACATTCTCAGGCGTCACTCGATACAAAAAGTCCACGTATTCATCCGTATGAAACTGGGACATTTCGCGTTTGGTCGCTGGCTTTGCTCTCTGTCTGTTAATGTGCGTTCACAGCACGTACAAAAATCTCCATCTTCTTGTACAATCCGTAGTTCATGACAAGCGAATGGCACATGCGCACACGCATTGGCTTCATAGGATGCCCAGGTCCATAGTGAAAGTTGCCAATGTCCGAATCGAAAAAGTAACACACGCGCGATGTTCGGCTGCCACCATGCGGCATGGGCTGCATGAGCGGTGTATCACCTGCTACGTATGGAGCTGTACCAGCAGAGCCACCAGCTGCATTCGATGGCAAAAATGTTGATTGCATCTCTTTCAACCACCCACTCACTATCTTGCGCCTGGTCGTCCTGAGGTGCTTTGAAATCCAGTCTCTTGATGAGCCACTCGTCCGTCACCGTCGATATGGCCACTTAACCACGTGGCCTCCACGCGCGCACTTGGTCCGCCGGTGTTATGGCAGTCAACGAGCGACGTCGCTGGTTCGACGTGTGCTGTACCCTCAGAGGGCTGATCTGAAATACTCGACTACTATGTCTGGGCATCAAGCAAGTGGCCGTTCTCTCATTGCCTTGATCGCTGACGAGGTGCGTGCCTACCGGAAAAAATCTCATACATTTGGCAGGACTCTACGACCGGCTTTATTCTCGCTGGGATTGGTGACGTCAACAAAGAGGGAGAAAAGAACTTTTTTGTCGTCGACAACAAAACACCCACGTCTGACATTGAGGACACATTTTTCAAGTTTACCAAAGATCGGAATGACATAGCCATCGTCTTGATTAACCAACACATTGCCGACAAGATCCGTCCTCTTGTTGACAAATACATGCAGGCGTTCCCTGCTGTGCTTGAGATTCCCAGCAAAGACCACCCTTACGGTACGTATTCATTGTAATCGAACATTTAACTTGTCTAGACCCATCGAAAGATGCTGTGCTTAAGCGCGTGCAGAAGGTACGTGATAAGTGTTAATTCCCTGCTCGCAATTCTAACCACCATAGCTCTTCGGAGAGTAATGCTCGGTTACGACTCATCATATGTTATATATAATCAAAAATTGGCTACAACATACATGTTTAACTATATGAATAGTGCTCTACATCACACCGCCGCGCAGACGAAGTACGAGATGCAGTGTCGATTCCTTCTGGATGTTGTAGTCACTCAGCGTACGTCCGTCCTCCAGCTGCTTGCCAGCGAAAATCAAGCGCTGTTGGTCTGGAGGAATGCCTTCCTTATCTTGAATTTTGGCTTTCACGTTGTCGATCGTATCGGATGACTCGACCTCAAGCGTGATTGTTTTGCCTGTCAATGTCTTGACGAAAATCTGCATGGTCAACACGTATAACGGTGAAAGCTCCCGGGATCCGTTGGTCCGTGTTTTATATATGCGCGCTGGGTGGCGAAACATATCGTTCGGCCGAATCCATGGCGCTCAGGCCAAGGGAGACAAACATATCTTTTGTTAATCCTGCCCCCGGCGCCGTCCAAAGCGAGGATGGTTAAAAGTGGTAATAGGTCCTCGTGAGAAGTCTGCACCAATCAGAAAATGCGTCATATACCAAGGCACGGAATTTGAAGTATGGAAAATTTGAGGTCGGTCATCAAAAGTGTCCACAATGCATACGGTGTTGATTGCTGTATTTGCTACTGGGATTGCGGTAGGATATTTTTCACATTGGTGGCAAAGTGCTCGAACGCATAATACAGATGAGGAATTGTCGGATCTAGAAATTGAGAGTGCCGATGAATTGGAGGATTCTTCGATGCCAATTGTGGAAGAGTGCAAGATGGTGCTGGGAGTCCGCATGGACCTGAAGATGGACAAAGGCAAGATCGCGGCACAGTGTGGACATGCGACCCTGGCATCTTATAAGACAGCATTACGTATGCATCCAGACTACGTTCGGACATGGTCGAAGCTAGGGTATGTGTCGCTACTGTAACTAATGCGATGAAGCCAAACCAAAATCGCTATAAAAGTTCCTGACGAAGAGCAACTTACTCAGCTGCATGAATCGGCACGAAGACTTGGCGTGCCCGCTTATGTGATTCAGGACGCGTAAGTTCATAATGACAACCTCTCTAATGAAGCAGTGGTCGTACTCAAGTGGCCCCGGGAAGTCGGACTGTGATTGGCATTGGTCCTGGTACGTTCGATCGTTCATGCGGCTAACAAATAAGCTCCCATATCGAAAATCGACCAGCTTACACGTTCCTTCAAACTACTTTAAACATCGGTATCTATTATTACCCCTTTATTACCACAGTATAAGAGGCGGGTAGGTATACTCATCAAGGACGGCAGAAAAAACTAGAGACGCAATATGAAAGCAACAACCTTAGGGTCCTTTTCCATGCAGTAAAGTGGCTAGTAGTGAATTGGATGTGTTCTGAGCACCGGATGTTGGCACAGCCGCAGAAGCCGGAGCGTGAGAATCACGCATTGGCGTCGAAGTAGGCGGTCGATTCAAGATGTTAAGCAGATTCATCGCGTTCCCTGAGTCAGACGGAATAGGAGCAGGCGTAGTCACTGGCGCAGGTAATGGAGCATTGCACGGCCCCTGAGGAACATTTGCTGGTGCAGGCATACTTGAAGCGTGGGAAGAGAATGTTCTAACAGCGGGACTTGATGGCGTTGAATGCGCGGACGTAGCTTGCGGTTTGGGGGATCCTAGCAAGGCTGATAGAAGAGCTTGCTGTTGCCTATTGCTCGGTGCAGCGGGGGCTGTAGGAACCGCTGACGTGGTTGCATCTGCTAGAGTCGAAGAAACTACACCTGACGTTGGCACAGGTGCATTTTGCGGCTGTGGAATATACGAATTTCCCGACCATGAAGAAGGAGACGATTGAATCATCGTATGAGGAAAAGGAAACATTCCTGGCCTTGACACTGGGTTGAAAGGAGTTGTAGTTGCAGGCGCAGGCGTCTGAGCAGGCGGAACACTTGTAGGTGTCGAACCAGTAACTATAGGTAGGTCTGGCTTGGATTCTGGCTGACTGGGTCCACTAGAACCATTTGGTCCAACAATCAAGCTTGGGAGGCGGTTTGCAACATGTTGCTCACGATTATTGCTGGACTGCTTGTCCACAGACGAGCCAGGGGTCAGGGATTGCATACCTGTCGACGTTGGTGAGCGCAAGTAGGGCATTGGATGAGCTTCGACAGGTTCTTTGGGTGGCGGCTTTGAAGCTTGGAGTAGAGACAACAGAGAATTAGTGTTATGGGTTTGACTCTGCGTGGGATTTGACGGTTCAGATCGCTTGGAATGCGCGCCAAGAAGAGCACGCAAAGCGGCCGACCCATCGATACGAGGCTGTTGGTCGGAAGGAGGAGGTGCTGGCAAAGGGTGTGAGCCATGCAAAAGAGAAAGGAGCAATTGCTGCTTGGAATCGTCGCTGCTCTTTGAATTGGCAAGCTCAGGGGCTGAGCTTCGAGTTGGAGGAGCGGATACGTCATCTTTCGGCTGCTTCATTTTGTTCGACGACAACTGTCGCATCGCCGAGGGTGGCAAGGCAATGAGTCCAGGTTTCTGTGTACCAGCAGGTTTGGGTGGTGGCGTGGCAGTGCCAAAAAGTTCGTCCATGTTTACGCTAGTCCCAGAGTCCTTGTGTCCAGGCATGGGTGATTGTTGATTGGGTCGCTTTGGATGCGAGCGTTTGTTCGCTTGAATCCAACGGCGGAGGCGCATCATGAAAGGTGTTACACGATAAAACCTACCCCCCAACTCAGAGGAAGGCACCTTCGGGTTTTTCGCAGTCGGAAGGTCGCCAAGCTTAAACCATTCAATGCGGGAAATTTCTCGGCGCGTCCGAGTTTCAAACTTAGTGTCTCGCGGCACACCTGGCACAACGTACAAACGGCTCTTTTGCTCGCGATCCGTTAGCTCGAAAAAGTCTTTGGAATCCTTGGGAAGCAAATCATGTGCATCGAATCCTGTTTCTTCGAGCACTTCGCGAAGAGCACAATCGCGTTGATCTTCATTCTTGTTGATCTTGCCCTTAGGAAAGGTCCAGGAGGCACCTTTACCCCAACCTTTGACCAACACGCACTGTGCGTCGTTAGCAAATTGCTCTAAGCCATGGGAGGCATAGTTGCTGCGTATGATTGTACGTACTTCTGTCCAGTCTTCGGAGAGGAGGATTGCACCACACACAGGCACGCGCGTCTTGTACTCCATAAACTGGCTAAATGCCTGATTTAGACTCGAAGGGCCGCTTGAGGTGTAGAGCTGGATAAGCGGCACAGCTAGGGAGGCCACATGGAGTAGTTCCTCGGCAAATTTTTTAAAGTTGAGCGTTGGCAACTTGGAATTCTGCGGGCATAAAAAGTCTAGGTAAAACCAGTGACTACGCAAGCGAAAGATATTGCGTGTAAGTTGGCATGCTCACGAGCCGCTTCGTAGCGATACGTACGCTAGCTCCACCTGGAATCCGATACGCTCGATGGATGCGAGCTCATTTGCTGGCAGATTCACGATGAATCGACACGCAAGGTTTTCGAGTTCCTCCTCAAGAGACATTCGCTTGGGTCTCACAAAGGAGTTATCGGAACTCGTCGACTGTATATCCACCGATATGTCTTCCATCTTACGAGGAAGAGGTTAATAGAGCCAAAGCTAAGCAGGGAGTAACTCCGGCCGTTGGTTCTAGCGGCGGCATCTTCGAATGCGAAGCACACACGTGCACGCCATGTGGTGTTCCGGCCGAATAATCACACCGGTTTCTAGGCAGTGGCGTTTTGGCGGGGAAGACTATTACGTACACTGGAGGAAGGCGAGAGTGGGTCTGGTCGGACGCAGAAAAGGCCCAGCGTACAGAGAGTACTAGATTACGAAGCCCAAGTACGGAGCAAAAATCGTATTGCGATATATTCAAGCATCACCTGAACGAATTTGTTGAAGGTACAGGTCGTGTTCAAGCTTGCACAGGAAGGGACACGTACGTGAGCGTTTTGTGAAACGATATGTTGTCCGCAATGAGAAGCACACAATCCTTGACGACATCGATGTCAACGATGACGTCAAAAACAAGCGCTACATTTGTGTTGCGACGCATGAAAAGCACGGCAGTTGTAGGCGCCCTGCCGAAGGCAAGTAGTGATCGGGCAACCTCGTCATCGGAGGCGTGGTCTCCATTAGCAAGAAAGTCATGGGAGCGGTCGGAAGTTCAGGCATTGTTCGACCAGCCATTGCTGGAGCTTGTATTCCAGGCTGCATCCGTGCACCGCATGCACCATGATGCGCGAAAAATCCAGCTATGTACGTTGATGAACATCAAAGAGGGTGGGTGCTCGGAAGACTGCGCGTATTGCTCGCAAAGCAGCCGCTACGAGACCCATTCACATGCGTCGAAGCTGGAAGACCTCGAGAATGTACTGGAAGAAGCTCGGCGCGCCAAGGCTAATGGAAGCACGCGCTTTTGCATGGGGGCAGCATGGCGAGAGATCGGCGGCCGCAAACGTGGCTTCAACCGCATTCTCGATATGGTGCGAGAAATCCGTGGGATGGGGATGGAAGTGTGCACGACGCTGGGAATGCTAACGGCGGAGCAAGCGCAACAGTTAAAGGAAGCCGGTTTGTCTGCCTACAACCACAATCTTGACACAAGTCGCGAGTACTATGGTAAGGTGATTACTTCACGGACATATGACGACCGTCTGCAGACCATTGCGCATGTGCGGGATGCGGGCATTTCTGTATGCTCTGGCGGCATTCTAGGTCTGGGTGAGGATGAGTCGGACCGAGTTGGTCTCATTTGGGAGATGAGCAGGTTGCCAGAGGCACCGGAGAGTTTTCCCGTGAATGCACTTGTAGCGATTCCTGGCACTCCTATGGAAGGTCAGCCGCCTGTCCAATTCCAAGAGATGCTGCGCACCGTGGCCACGGCGCGTATTGTGCTGCCGACCTCCATTGTGCGCATTGCAGCAGGACGTCAGATGTTCACCGAATCGGAACAAGCTATGCTGTTTTTGGCTGGCGCGAATGCGATCTTCACGGGACACCGTATGCTGACGACGCCAACATCTTCATGGGATCAGGACCGAGCAATGCTGGAGCGTTGGGGCCTGTCACCTATGAAAAGTTTTGAGACGCCACGCATGGCTGCTGACGAGCTCGCGCACGCTTCACGTGATACGTCATCGTCCACCAAGCCATGTGGATCGCCGGCAAGATCATGTGGATGTGCGAGTTCGGCGTCGACTCAGACAGCATCGAAGACACACCCCGCACCTGCGACGTCTTCTGCTGAAGCTGCTTAACTAGACGTGGGTAGATCAAGAGTACATGTCACAGATTACGAGATAAGCAAGATTTGAAGCCATTTAAAGCAGTCGAGGGCGCATCTGAAGACGCCGACCCATACGTCATGTGTGTAGTATGGGTTAAGAGGTGTCGTGCAGCAAATGAGCGGCATGATTCGATACAGGCTCTGTGGGGCAAGTAGGTGTGGAGCAAGAGTCGAAACAGACGAGGGCGAATCATACATATGCACATGCAAGTATTAGTCATCACGGCGCATGCATCCTTGGCATCGCTAGTTCATCGCGTGGGGTACAACAGAAAGAGGTACAGCAACTGGTTGGGGGTTGACCGGAGAATAAAAGAGGGTATGACCTACCGGAACTTGCATTGCACACTGTTCCTTCTAACACAACTTGGCTCCCAAGAACAAACCGAATCGTCAAGTGAGGAGCTCTATACGAAGCGAGCTTGTTACGTTGACGGAACATGTCTCTGCGTATGTTTAAGCGACAGCCGCCAAAGCTTCTGGCACAGTTTCTCGTGTCATTGCTGTGGGGTATCGTGCCACTTTCATGGGTCTATGTGATCCTGTACGTGGGTGTGCGTATGGCTCATGAGCGCCGTACAGGAGTGCTGCTCCGAATGCTTCTTCACGGTACGATGCCGAGAGAAGTATTGTTGCGTCCATGGCTTGCCAACTTCCTCAGGAAGCGGTTTGCGTTCTTCTGGGCATCCCTTGAGGTGTGTTTCTCCATATACTACCGGCATTTGGTGCGTCGGATCCAGGGCCGTCGACGAACGTCGAGCCCCAACTCGCACACAAGAATCATTCGTGCTTTGGGTATGTCGGTCGTTGATGGACTAGACGATGACAGCCTGTTAGCGAATCCACGTGATACGCAAAAGTTCCCGAAACTGAGAGAGGCGCTTGCGCGTGATGATCCACGCGCGATTGCCTTCCGCAAAGAAATGGGCGGCTGGTTCCTTGGCATCCGGCCTGAGGATATTACTCGATTGGATGTGCTCAACTGGCTCGCATGGTCGATCTTTGACAAATACTATGACGAAGTCGTGCTGTTTGACTCGCCGAAGCACGAGATGCAGCTGTTTCTTCTTGATGTGCTGCACACGTTTGAACAACGTCGTGGACTGCGGTTCCCCGACCGTGCGGTGCTCTCGCCAATTGAAGAAAAGAGACGCCGTACCATGATGCTGACACTTGATCCTGTCGATGTGCACACACGTCCGCTCCTATTGTACATTCTCATTTTTGGACTGAATCGAGCTGTGCATGCCGTTTTGAACATGTATGGAATGCGGCGTATGCGAATGCACGGCATCACTTATTTGTTGTACATGCCGCCTGGATGGAGTGTTGAAGCAGCCTGCAAAGGAGAAGCACTACGCCCCGTCATGTTCCTTCATGGCCTAGGCCTGGGCTTGTCGGAATACGTCCTTCCGCTTTTCACGATGCTTCGTCCGAACGGTGTGCCGGCGTCGTACCCGATCGTGGTGCCACTACAGCCTTGGATCTCGTACGAGTTCTTCTCGCCGCGTTTTCTGAGACCATGGCAACATGAGGAGGCAGCGAATGTCGTTCGCAGTATTCTTGAGCTGCATCAATTCGACAAGTGCAAGGTTCATGTGCTCTCGCACAGCATGGGCACCATCGTGCATACGTGGTTCCTGCGGACGTGGTCGTCGCTGATTGCTCGCTCGGTCTTTGTTGACCCTGTGTGTTTCCAGCTGTGGGAACCGCATATTTGTTATCGCTTCCTGTACAAGCCAACGGAGTCGTTCATCGAGTTCGTGCTCCGGTACTTTGTGGCACGTGAACTTGGCAATGCCAACTTGCTCATGCGCTACTTTGACTGGACGGCAAACGTACTTGTTTGCGACGACATCCCTGAACATCATGATCCCAAGCATGTACGAGTTTACTTGGCTGGCGCTGATACCGTTCTTAATGCTTGGCGTGTCCAGCACCTGCTTAAGCGCTCGGGTATGCAGGATGTCATTCATTACGATGCGAATTTGCATCACGGCGAACTGATCATGGCTCCAGGGCATCGTGTGAAGGAAATGCTGGACATGCTCCATGCTCTCTGAAGACTTGTTGTTGATCAAGCGTCTTTAGCAAGCACCACGATATCGTTCATCGATTCGCTTTTTTTTGTTTATTTCTCTCTTACCCACTCCCTCCTCTTTGGCAATCACTTTCGTTGTTTATACGTGTGGCTATTCCGCGGGTCGTATTGCATGTAGGTACAATGGTTTTACGTTTATAGAAGGTAACATCAGGACAAAGGCTACACATGTATCGCACTCGTTAGAGGTCTGTCGCCCAGACACTCAGCCCGTGCTCCCTATTTACACGCTCAGGCATGATGGACCAGCGGCTGCGATATGAACGTAGAAATGACGGCGTGGCTGGACATCACGTCCAGCAGTACACGAGCGTGCACCGATTAAGAAGTGCTGGCGAAGCAGCGGCGCGCTGCGCCATATCACTCCCACGAGGCGGTGTCATCGTCAGGACGACATGCAGGTTTGCTGTGATCTGAGCGCGGAAGAGAGCGAGAAGTTCGTCGTCCGAGTCGAGAACCAGCCCTTCGCGCTGGGCCGTGTCGCGCAAAGCCGAGAGCAGCGACGCGTACTCATCGCCTTCAAATAGGCCCGCGACTTCTGCATTGGCTAGAAGGGTATTGAGCTTTTCCACACGCGCCGGCACGGCAACTTGACTCTCGTCCAATGTCCAGCACACACGCTCACCTCGCACGCCGACGCGGCGCAAGAGCGCACGGAGATCTTCGTCGAAGCGTGTCTCGTCATAGGCACGAGATGTCGGTACACTGTACAGCGAGAGACCACGGAGCCACGCACAGAAACGAGCGACGGTTGTGCGACCTGAGCCGGCGACGCCCATCAACAGGAGGTGCCCACCAGCCTGCTGTAACACACGATCGCAGCGCAATGCAAGATCTAGCACAGCGTCATGCAGAACGAGGTCTGTCTCGAGAGCCTCGTCGGCAAAGCCATGCAATCGTGCACGAGCATACTCACGAAGCGGGGCTCGCTCCACACGCTGGCATTCGCGGGAGAGCCAGTCTGAATACAGCAGTGGCCGGCGCAGCGTCGTAGCAATGTCCGTGCCCGGGAATGCGCTGTGCGCTGCTTCGTCCAGTGCTGCGTCACTCCAGGCTTTGTCGGCTGGTGTAACAAGACGGTCCTGGAACACACGCAGGGCCTCATGGGCCCAAACACGGAGGAGCTCGTCGAGCGTTACGTCTTCTGGCAGGATACGGTGCATGCCACGGACCCAGCGCGTCAGCTCACGTGGCGAGTACACATAGTGTGCATATTGCTCAGGCGTGAAGTGGTGCTGTGTCGCGCGGAAGAACGAGAGCATTCCTCGCGCCAACGCATCAGCATACCCAACGAGGGCCGGCACACGGCGCAAGAGAGCGCGGTACATGGTGCTGTAGATCTGGAGCAAAGCAGCGTCCGATGGGTATGGCACCCAGATCACAGGGATGTGACGCAGGAACCGCGGCGCAAGGGGAGTGCGCCCAGCGTCGGTTGGTGGGTTGCAGGCGCCGACGATCTGGATGCGCTCGAGCGAGACCCAGGTCCGGTGGCGCCAGAAGCCGCGCTGCTCGACCCATTGCCTCACGAGCGCAAGCACTCGCTGCGTAGCATACCGGTCAGGCGCAGGCAGGTTGATCTCGTCGCAGAAGAGGACAAGGCGGCGGCCAGGCACACGCGGCACGAGACGCGTGCCCGCGGCTGGCGTGTGCTCGTACACGGCATGCGCTTCCAGTGTACGCAGTAAGGTGCGAGGCGTCGTCTGCGAAGACAGATTCAGGGTGACGACATCGACATCCGGCAGGCGACGCAGCGCGGTGAGTAACACCATCGTCTTACCGGAGCCGGGGGGTCCACACAGAACAACTGGGCGCTCATCCTGCAGCCATGCATGCAGTAAGCTCTCGTGCCGCACAGTATCGATGGTCGGCACGACGGTATCGCCTGTGGTCAATGCGCGTGCATCCACATCAATCTGCACGACATGATCATTCCAGGAACGGTAGGGCGCGCCAGGCTCTGCGTCAACAAACACGTCGAGCAGCGGCGTGCTGTGTGGCGGCAGCTCGACATCGGCATGCTGCCGCACGACGTCGCTAACGGCATCGCGCACAGCATGCTCCGCATCACCAGCCGCCGCCCACACGAGAGCGATCATGAACGACTTGCGCGCCACCAACGCTGTGTCATGCACACTTAGTGGAAAGTCGGGGTGCCGAGTGTCGTATGCAAGCACGCATCGAATCACGTGCCGGACGAGCGCCATCAGCGACGTGAGTATGCGGACGTGGCTCGGCTGCATGCAATGAGGGTGAGCTTGGGCAGCATCGAGCACATGATCCACGAGGGCCCCGTCGGCCATGTAGGGAGCTATCGCATCGGCAACGACAGCGGCAATGCGGTGTGATGAGCGTGCCGACGCCAAACCATCGTTGTGGAGCTCCAGCTCAGGGCGGGTCATGTCGAAGTTGTCATCGACCGGGTGAGTGCGCAGCATAGCGAGGGCATGCGTATACCTCATGTGCATCGAGACGATCTGCGAGGGGAACCATACCATGCCACAGCGAGTGATGGTGGCGCGAGTCGCGTGTTGGACATTATCGACCTCGAAAAGCAGACGCACATTGTCCGGAAGAGCGAGGCGCTCGCCTGTCGGCAGCGTAAGCTGGCGGTTATCGTCAAGGACACTGTTGAGTGTTTCGACCCATTCAGGGTCCAAGTCACCATCAAAAACGATCCAGTGGCGCTGCTCGCGTTCGCGACGCTCATTCTCGACAATCCGCCGCAAGATGTGGGTAAAGAGGCCATCTGTCCACTCGCGCGTTGTGGGATCGAGCGTGCCATACAACGCTTCTTTGCTGAGCACTTTCGGCTCAAGCACGTGTGCGACGCCATCGCGCTCGCGGTTCTCGAGACGACTGAGCGCTGCGAGGAGGACGCGCCACGCACGCGTCTTACCAACGCCAGCATCGCCGACGAGCACGACACCATGTGAAACTTGGAGAATCTGATACAGCTGCACCACTTTCTCGAGCCAGGCACCGGTGCCAAGGTGTTGTGTTTCGCACTCAATGCGCAGCGCATCGTACAGAGTGTCAAGCGCAAGTGGCGCGGGTTGGGCGCCGGGGAACACGTCCGACACAAGCTCGGTAAAGAGCGGCGCATCCGCAGCAACAAGACGCGGCGGCACAGTATCAAAGATGCTCTGTACGATTGCCGCCGTCTGCTCGGAAGCGCTCACAGACGTGGTAGAAGCAGCGGCGTCATGCAAATGCGACGCAGCCGTAGCAGCAGCGGCAGCATGGAGTGCCGCCGGCTCAGCCACGCGACGCCGACGTCGAATGTGAGCGGCAGCACGGACCAAGACAGCTTTTAGTGCACGCAGGCCAAAGTCGTAGTGCGGCGCATCGCTCAGCTGCTCGGCACATAGACGGAACAGCAAGACCATCTGGCGCGCGAGACGATCAGCAATCGTGAAGCCATGTACACGGAGCAAGACCTGTACAATGAGCTCCGAGTCAGGCTGGGTCATAGCTACGCGACCAAATAGCTTGACAAGGTTGTCAGGCAAGCGCGAGCGGCCGGCGTAGGATGGGTTCATCGTGACAAAGATGCCTGTGGATCCGAGCACAGGCACGCGAACGCCGAGGTCGGCGTCTGTCGATGTCGCGAGCGCATACTGAATGGCCTGGATCTGCTGCGACACACTTGAGAGAACATGCTCGTCAAGTCGGTTGAATTCGTCGAAGCAGCCCCAGGCACCCACGCGGCACAGTCCCACAAAGAGGCGTCGCATCGCACTCAAATCAAATTGCGAGTCGCAGTTGAATACGAGGACAAATCGGCCCAACTCGGCGCCCAGCGCCTTGACTGTCTCGGTCTTGCCCGTGCCTGCGGGTCCAAATGGAGCGCCGCCACGTCGCGACGCAAGTGCATGTGTGAGTGTGGCGTAGCACGCTGTTGTCAGGGGTGTTTGTACAAGCCGCTCCTGTAGGCCCAGTGGCTCAAAGCCGTACTCGAAAGCTGCGTAGGCCATGCGCACTTCGACGCGCCCATCGTCGAGCAGGTAATGCCGCAGGTGCTGCTCCCACGAAAAGGGCGGGGGCATCGAGGATCGCGACGATGCGTTTCCCAGGTCGTGAACGACGGACACTTGGTGTGTGACAAGCGACATGAGGAGCTCAGCCCGCACACGAACCGAGGGCGCCACAGTTGATGACGAAGCTACATGGCTCAGTGTGCGGAGAAAGACATCCAGCGATGCGAGGAGCGGTGTGGCCCAGTCGCGAGGGCTAGTGGCTGTGGCCTGGCTTCCCGCCGAGGCCAGCGCCTCTTCTACACGACGAGCCCACTCGATCTGGCATGAGAGGACAAGGAGCTGCGCAGGCGCTCCGTCGAGCCATGCAGTGACGCTTGGTTCATCGTACACGAGCCGACTGAAAGCCCCAAGCACGTCTGGCAGGCGGCGCTTCAAAGTCTCGTGAACGGCACGCTGCAAAGCATCGAGCCATTCATGCACGGGTGTGTCGTTTCCAACACGCACAGGCGAATGGAGCGGCACGTGCTCGGCCGCTGTGGTCTCGATGGCATCAATGACACATGCACTGTTGTCGCTGCTGGGTTCGCTGTCGCTCACGTGCGCAGATGCAAGACCAGCAAACATCTTTGCAAGATGCTTGGATGTATGGCGTACATCGCGGCCATGACCGAGCATTTCCAAGAGGTCGTCATCGCCGACAAAGTAGAAGCGCGGGAAACGGGCACGCTCCTTCTCGAGGTACTCGCCCAGCGCCGTCTGAATGCGGTGCAGGAGCTCGGCGAGGCGTTCGAGCGAGGCCTGGATCCCCGGGACGCCGACGACGTCGAGCACATACGGCGATTTCAGCACCTTTTTCAGCAGCGCAAGAAACTCGCTGCTCATGCTCTGGAAGCGAGTGCTTTCGACTGGCAGGATGTGCATCATGCGCTCGGCACTCCCACTGCCAAACACGCCGTGCAAGTACACCCATTGCCGCTGCACATCAGCCCACAGGTCAAACACCGTTTGGATCCGAGCGAGTCGGTCCTCCCACATGCGGGCCTCTTCTTCAAACACGCGGTAGTGCGGGCTTGCCGACATAGCGCGCAGGCCACCTGCATGCTCGTTTGCTTGGAGAAACAGTGCATCCCAGCCACGCAGCAGCATGCACTCGTGGCGGTAGTCGACTAGTTCGAGTGCGTAGCCCGTCCACACTTCTCGCACCTGCTGCAAGTACATGTCCAGCGCATACTCGCCCTGCGCGTCGGCGACAGCTGCCTGGATAACGCGCAGATGCGCTCGCCAGTCCAGCGCCCAGACGGCACCGAGCGTGTGTGTACTAGGGACGTAGCGTGGCGCTTGGAGTCGCATGTGGAGTGCGCGCCAGTGCCTTGCTTGGAATGCATCCGACTTGAGCTCGCCCAGCAGCTTCACATGCGAGTGCAGGAACTGCAGCTCATCGTGCACAGTTTCGTAGGCCTCATACGAGCGCATGCGCGTCGGCAACGCGCGGCAATCGCGCACAAGGGACTCCAGGCGTTGCCGTACGTGGCGCACTTGGACATGCGACCAGGGCGTGCTCTTGAGCTCGTCGAGGCCGGCCCAGATGCGTGCGAGTGCACTCCAGACCGTCTGGAGACCCTGAATTTCGTCGCTCACGTGCGTCAGACGCGCGTCGTCGAGCGAGTCAAGGCCGAAGGCGTCGCGCGCCTCAGCTAGCATGCGGGTGGTGTTGTGCAGGGCTGTTGTGCGAGCGGCAAACTCGCCCAGCACCTGCAGTGCTTCCGCGACTGGCACGCCACCCGACACAGGCCGCTCACGTGTCCAAGCCTCCTGGAGTGCGTCCATCTGCTCGCGTACGCTGCGTGTCTCGCTACTAATGCGTACTTGGAGTGCCTCGTGCTGCGCTTCAATGGCCGCCTGCTTCTGACTCAGCAGCTCGGCCAGCGCGGACCAGGCGCCTTGGACTTGCTCGACATACAGCCAGTCGGCCGGCCAACGGAACCGATATGCCTGGAGCGACGCTTGCGCCTGCACGAGGCGTTGTACCAGTGGCTCACACGCACGAACATCCTGCCGCAGAGCGGCCGCTCGCGTTATGAGCGTGACCACATGCGACGTGGATGTATGTGTCGCGCTCAGTGGCTCGAGTTCTGCACGCCCCCGAGCGAGGCGCTCGTGCATGTCTCGCATGGACGTACTGATGACGGCAGCCCACTTTGTCAGCAGGGCAGCCTGCCAAGCATCGAGTCGCGCAGCGATACGTGCCTGTGCAGGTGTTGCATCGATCTGCACAAGGCCAAACGTTCGCCGTGCGGGCGCATCAACAAAGGTGCGTGTGGCTCGCATCCGCTCCATCAGCAAGAGCCATGCTTCTATGTCGTCCGCCGGAGCGATCGATTCGGGCTCTGCATCCCAGAGCATCTGCAGTTCGAGCCATTGTGCCGCATACGCATGTGCGTTCGCCATAGCTGCCTGGATCCGCCGCAGCGGCGCTTGGATCACCGGCGCCGGCACGGCCGTCCACAGCGGGGCGTGCGTCTCGACGTGTCGCTCACGCAGCTCCAGCGCCCGCTGCGCTACGCTGAGGCGCGGCTGCTTCAGCACTGTATCGACGCAGGATCCAAGCGCATCGAACCAGTGTGCTTGCGCATGCTCAAGGGGCGGATCGAGCTGCAGCGTCTGTGCCCGCAGCACGACATGGACAACTGGCATTTGATCGACAATGTGGCTGGGTGGCTCGTCGAGCGTCGTGGTAAAAGACGCAAGCGCATCCTCCAGGCGCCGCTGCAGTCTCCCGTCCACACGCTCACTCAGCGCATGCACAAACGCCGGCAAGTTCACATACGACTGTTGTGCAAGGGTATCGATGATGCGCTGCATGCCATCCAGCACCGCGCGCAGCGCATCATACGTGTACGCACACGACTGCAGTAGATTCATGTGCGAATGGAGATCATCGCGCACATGCACGACGATATGCGCGGACTGCGACTCCAGCTGGACGACCGCCCGCACGAACGCATCGACTACATCCGCCTGCGGATTGTCATGCATCGAGCTGCCGTCGAGGAAGCGTTCCCAGCGACATGGCCACACGCGCTCCCATTTACTGCGCACGTCCAACTGCACTTGCGCCAGGAGCGGCGCCATCAGTGGCTCTGAGGTCATTTGCTTTTGCACCTTATCGAGAGTGTGCAGCGCACTGTCGAGTGCCGTGGCAAACGGTGCGATGCGCTGTGAGTCATGCGCCATGCTCACAAGCACCTGTGGGATCGAGATGCCCAACATCGTAAGCGCATGTGCTTCGTCCGCCAGCGCAAGCGTATGTGCATCGTAGTTTGCGACTGCGCGAAGCGATACACCGGCGTTGGCACCCGTTGCCGCTTCGGGCGTGTCGTGTGGTGCGGTATTGCCGCGCGTCGCAACAATGCGCATCACCGCGCCCGACGGCAGCGTTGCTCGGCGGCCCATCTCTTGCGCCCATGCTTGCACCAGCGGCTTCGGGTCCAGCTGCGGCAAAAATGCCTGGCTCTCGGCGTGCAGTCTCTGTCCCTCCACATGGTCCGCCCATCCATCGCCCAACGCATCCTGGACTCGCTGCATGTACAAGCGCAGCTGACGCTCCATCTCGCCGACCCAGATGATCGCCCCGACAATCTCTGGTTCATTTCGGAGCTGCGCAGCCAAATGGGCATCTGAGTGCCGGTAGCCCGCTTGGAACTTGGCACGCAACGCATCGAGGTCCGCACGCACACCCTTGAGCAGCACAGCCTGATACTCTTGCACAGCCGCGCGCACGCGCGGCCGGGCAAACAGCTTGTTAAACAACGCAAGGACCCGCAGCCGTTCACGCGCCGAATGCGCGTGGGTGAGCAGGTGGCGGAGTCGTTCAATGAGTCGCGTCTCGACGTGCGCAATACGCTCCCGATACAGCGCCTCGGCATGGGCTAGCGCAGCCGTGCCTGACCCAGACACATCCAGCACATCGACGCCGCGCAGCTCGCCAAAAGCGGCGCGAATTTCCTGCACTGCATGCTGTGTCGACTCGTCCGTCCGGTATGTGTGCCCGATGTCTGCCATGTCGATCAGCTCTTCATGTGCTTGGCGCAGACGGCCCAAGTATTCTAGTCGTGCACGCAGCGCATTGTGCGGCGACGCCACCTTGATGGGGATGAACTTTTCCCCTCGCTTGCGCGTGAGGTCTCGCGCCACATACACAAATTCTTTCACATGCTCATCCCAGTCGTTCAGGACACTCTCTACCGCAGCGTACGTCGATGTGAATGCCGCATACTCCTGGTCCACGAGCGACTCATTCCCGAGTACTTTCAGCAGCACCTGGTGCACGTCCCGGCCGAGTGCATCGACAAGTGCGAGCGCTCGGCGCACAGGGTACGTGCTGAGACGCAGCTTTTTGTTCAGTGCCGTAAACAGGCTGCGCTGCGCATCCGCTAGCGCATCGAGCGACATGGCGGCGAGCAGCTCACCCAGCGGCAGGTCTTTCAATAGCACATTGTAGCCATGCACCTTTTCCACGCAATCCTTCAGTCCCGTATCGGCATGGAAAGAAACAGTCGCGTGGAAGCGCTTTGCATGTGTAAGCACATCGAGTGTGAGGGTAATTTCAGGCGCATGCAGCTGCCGCTCCAGGTCTTCCAGTGCACTCTCCATCGCAGCCCAAAAGTTGATCTCCTGCAGCGCAGTTCCTGACGCTGCATCACGATCAAGTTTCGTGATGGTCTGTACTGCACGCACCCACGCATTCATATCTGCATGCAACTGGTTGATGAAGGAGTCGTCATGCAGCAGCGATGGCGGCTGAATCGCATCGATCCCACGCACGCTCGGCTCACTCCCCTCTTGCTTCATAGCATTGCAAGCCTCGCGGATCGCCGGATGCACACTTAAAATGACCTGCGGAATCTCGATGTGCTGTTGAACATGCCTCAGACTCAGCTCCAGCTCAGCCAGCTTGCGCCGGATCAGCGGCACTCCTGTCTTGCCGCCCTCGCTCTCGTCTTTGCTGCTCCCATCGTCCGCATGCCCCGCCACATAGGCTTCGATCCAAGGGCCCATCACATTGTGTACGACATGCTCAATCGCTTCGTAAGGTGTCTCAAGAAGCTGTGCAGCCTCGTCTGGCCGCGTCCCCGCGATCACTTCTTCATCGTCACCGACATTCGACCGATGCCCGGAACTATTGACATCGGACAATGCCATTCCTTGCAGCGTGACGACACGGACTTGAGGCGGAAGGGCCACATGCGTATCTAACACGGCCTGCCGCTTCACTAGCGCAAGCATCGACACCTGCGTCTGGGACCATGTCGGGCACAGCGACAGAGTGTATCGAGTGTCACATTTGTGATGTGCCTGGTGCATGTGTCTGTCTACAAATACGACCGACACAGATGCATCCTGCACGAAAGACAACGCTACATCAAGCCACGCATGATCGTCTGCGAGTGACGCACGTACATCATCTGCATTTGCGTCTAATACCACGGGTAGCAGCGCTTCCAGGTACGTGCGTACCGGCGCAACGTCCCGCTCGGCCATGTCACGCGTAGAAACGCGCCCCTCGTTCTCGTTACAACCCGCTCCCTTTAATCAAGGCCGTCGAGGGGCGGCGCAGCCACGTATTGAAACGGATTGTGACACTTGAAAGCGCCACGCGTCGTTCATCACTGTCACGTACAGACGCGTGAACGGTGTGCACATAGCATCACGTGATACGTTCGTGCCGCTCGGACGGCTGGTAGGTCAGGCAAACAAGCAGCCAATTTCCTCACAGGACTGGTTGACTGCCATGCCGCGCCATCTGAACACATGAACCGCGTCCATGCTCTCTTGTAGGCAACAGGGCCATACGAAACGTGCAAAAAAAAGCGAATGAGAGAAACTTTGGAAGATAAAAAACAATACCCTATGTCTTAACGGAACATGTTTTGCAACCGGCGCTTGACTTCTTCAAGCTCCTGGCGTTGCTGATCCAACGCAGCACGCATCTGGCGGTGGCGCGCGTATAGCTCCTCTTCACTCTGCTTCAGCTTCGCCTCCTTCTCAGCGACCTTGCGCTGGAAGACAGCCTTCATATCGCTTTCCATCTTCGCAAGCTTGGCTTCATGCACGGCACGAGCCTCTGCCTGCCTCTCCGTTGGATTTGCTGTGCTAAACACTGAGTCATCCTGCGTCACACCCAGACTCAACAACTTCTTCGTCCGGTACTGTTCATAGCGCAACTGCGTCAGCTCACGCAGGTCCTCCATGTTCGAACGAATCAGCATTTGACGCAGCTTGACAAAGTCGCAGTGGTTTTCGTTGTCAACCTCAATCACACCCCATGGATACGCACGTCCGCGTACAATGCGACCATCGGCCGTCTTGACAAGATCGTTGGAGCCGACGATGGCAAATGGTAGGCGGCTCTGGATTTCTGTCACCTCCGCAATGGTCTCCTCGTCATCTTCTTCATTCACGGGCAGCTTCACAATATCAATGCCGTGGAACTCAAGATCACGAAGAATTCGCTGCTTATACTGTTGCAGTTCGTTTTCAGCCACTGTGTCAGACTTGGCAATGATAGGAATCACAGTGGCATAGCTATTCAAGCGCGTCATGAACTCCAGGTCAATCTGACGCAGTCCATGCCCCGTAGGCTGGATAAAGTACAACAGGGCATGCACACGGTTGTCCACAATCCTCGAGCGACTTGTTCGGTTTTCCTGGTCCAAGTAGGATTCGAAGCGCGCCTCGATCGTCTGCAGGATTGGGTCCCAAGCATTCTCATTGTTCACAAAGTCGCCAAACCCTGGCGTATCGATAAGGTTTAGACGAAGTCGCACCTCATTTTCCTCGATGTCCGCACTGATTGTCTCAATGCCGACAGTCTGCGTCGGCTCACGGCCCACATCACGCTCTTCACCACTCGGCACGAGATTCGTGTTAAACAATGTGTTGATGAGGGTTGACTTTCCGAGACCCGTTTCTCCTACACAAAACTGTTAGCATGCATGAATATACCAAAATAGAACATGGCGACCTCGCGACTTATTGTTATGAGGGTGAAGAAAGAAAGGCAAGGTTTCCAAAAAAAACACGTACCGACGACCATAGCCGTGAATGTAAATCCCTTGCGCACAGCAGCACGGTGCACCTGATTTGGAAGATTCGCGAAGCCCACGTAGCTCGTGAGCTTTTTGCGCGGCGTCGGCGGGCGAAGTGGCATGGCGGACGCTGAAGCCATGATGGATGGTTGTCAGCGGAGCTTCTCCATACCTGTTGTGTCCCACCCTGGTATCGCGTGTGACGCGAGCGGTACGATTCTCACGTGATGAACACGTGGTCTAAGCAGCGGAGGGAAGGCAGTGGAGGTGTACCCACGGAGGAAAAACAAGCATAGCTCTTGTGTGGCGGGTGTGCATCGCGGCCAACAGATCGGGTGACGCGCAAAATCGAAGTTTTGCTTCGTCGGGCGTCTTTGTCTTCTGGTCTTTGACAGCTGCGCTGCAGCCGCACGCATTTCGCTTGTCTCGTGCGATCTTCCCCTCGCTTTTTGGAACCAAAAAAATGAAGCTTACCGCTGAACTGCTTGCGCAGTGTGACTCATCCATCAATACACTTAAAGAGCGCGAGCTGGACTTGCGTGGCTTCAAGATCCCAGCTATTGAAAACCTTGGTGCTTCGCGTGATCTAAATGATACGATTGATCTGACAGATAATGACGTGCGATATTTGGGGAATTTTCCGCGCATGCTGAGATTGCGAAATCTCACGTTTTCGAACAATCTCATCTCCCGTATCGATCCCCACATTCACAAACAATTGCCGTATCTTGAGTCGCTGGTACTTACGAACAATGCCGTGACCGATTTTCAGGAGCTCGCGCATCTTCGTCGCCTACGCTATCTGCGATATTTGTGCCTTATGGGAAACCCCATTTCACGCGACAAGCATTACCGTGAGTTTGTTGTATGGTGCATGCCCCACTTGCGCGTGCTAGATTATCGACGCATTACCGAGCGTGAACGCGCCGTTGCACGCAAGGCATTTGAGTCCTCAGGAGGCCGTCTGTCTGAACTGGCTGCATCTCTTACTCGTTACAAGTCACCGGTAGTTGGGGCTGCGGCGAACGCCGCACGTGCGTTGTCATTCGATCCTGGCGCTCCTATGCCAACGGCTGGCCGACGACTGACAGCTGAAGAACGCGCGGCAATATCTGATGCCATCGATCAGAGCCAGAGTATGGAAGAGATCCGTCGCTTGGAAGAGCAACTCAAGCTTGGCTATGTGCCCACGAAGTAATTGCACTACGTACACACGCTCGTGTCTATTGCATACCCATTGTAGTTATAGATGCCATCCCATTCCTACTGTACGAATCTAATCTCGTGTGCGTGTGTGTGTCTCGATGAGCTAGCTTTTAGTCGGCTGGTCCCTCTTTATCCCAGCTGCCTTGTCGCCGTCGCTTGAGAATCTAAGAGACAATAGGTCGGGGGAAAAGCGGGAGTAGATAGGGGGAGGGGTAAGGGTGACAGCTGTTCCTCTCACGTGACTCGAAGCGCCGCGCGTCTCGATCATCAAGAAGCGGGCGACACACGCTCACACTTGCAGTGCGTGTGGGTGTGGACGTCAAACGTGTAACATTTGGGGGCGGTCTTGCATTTGACGCGTCATGGACGCTAAGCACAGTGTGCATGCAGACACGGCAGGAGACTGGAGTGCTGATGCATGCCGCACTGTTGCACAAGCACTCACATCGTCACTGGACTTGGGCTTGTATCGAGATGCCATTGTCGACACAATGGTATGGATGCATGTGGTGGCGGCTGATCTTGGGGAGCGCGTACGAACATGGACAGGCCGGCAATACCACCGATCACCACAACACATACTTGCCATGCTGCATAGTTTCAGCGCTATTATGCGCGAGCAGTACGAGCAACTTGAGGATCAGCAACGGTTCCGGCTCATGGGACTGGAAAAATTGCATGCCACTGTGGCTCAGGTCGAAGACATGCAAGCCCTACTATCGACGAAGCGGACAAGGCTCGAGGCTGCCAATGTTGAAGCGAACGATCGCTTGCAGCTTATGGTGCAGCAGCAACAAGCGGCTGAGACGAAGCGCGAGGCTTCCATAGCATTGCAATCAGCACTGCAGCAGCAAGAAGCAGATATGGCACAGCAACGAGCATCTGTGCTGCAAGAGCTTTCCGAAGCAGAGCCAGCTCTCCTGGATGCTCAAGCGGCCGTAAGCAATATTAAGAAGCAGCATTTGAGCGAGGTGCGATCTATGACGAACCCGCCAGCGCCGGTAAAGCTGACGATGGAGTCGGTATGCATGCTACTGGGCCATCGCATTGATGGCTGGAAGACAGTGCAGAGTCTGATACGACGTGACGATTTCATCTCAACCGTCGTACACCTAGACACCGCGTCGATTCCGCATGCACTGCGTGAGCGCCTGCAGCGTGAGTACCTAAATCGGTCCGAGTACAATCTCGAGAGCATTCACCGTGCGAGCACGGCCTGTGGTCCGCTAGCGCGTTGGGTGCTTGCACAGGTGCACTACGCACACATCCTCGAGCGTGTTGAGCCACTGCGTGCGCAAGTACACACCCTCGAAGCACAGGCAGCTGACACACGGTTAGAAGCGTCTCGCGCGGACACGACTGTCGCAGAGCTTGAGAATAGCATTGCCGAGTACAAGCGCGAGTATGCATCATTGATCAGTGAGATTCAGGCACTCACGAATGAGCTGCAAGCCGTCGAGGCGCGTGTGGCTCGTAGTGTGCGTCTGCTGGACGGTCTGAGCTCTGAACGCGAGCGCTGGGAGCAGGGACGCCAGACTTTCGATGCCCACATGCAGACGGTTGCTGGCGACAGTCTGATGTGCGCAGCGATGGTGGCGTATGCGGGGTTTTTCGACCAGGCATGTCGCGAGGCTTTGTGGCGTGCATGGCTTGCGCGTCTTGATACAGTGCATGTGCCTGTTCGACGAACGCTTTCTTTTGCCGATACGCTCTCAACGGCAGATGAGCGGGCCGCTTGGCATGATGCGATGGGCTTGCGCAGCGATGCATTGAGCATCGACAATGCCGTGATACTACAGCGATGTACGCGAGTGCCGTTGCTCATTGACCCGTCCGGCCATGCTGTGTCGTTTGCTTCAGCTTTGTACGCACGCGCACAGCCGGCCGTCACGTCGTTCCTTGATGGTGGGTTTGTGCAGGTTTTGGAACGTGCGCTGCGGTTTGGGACGCCGCTCATTATTTCCGATGCTGAGCACTTAGATCCTGTGCTGATGCCCGTGCTGAATGCCGAAAAGCGGCGTACAGGTGGCCGAACGCTTGTTCGTGTTGGCACAGCGGACGTCGATTGGGCACCGTCGTTCTGTCTCGTGCTCACAACCCGCTACGCGGGCGTTGTGCTGCCGCCTCATGTGTTTGCGCGCGTGCAAGTCATCAACTTTACTATGACACGCAAGAGTCTCGAAGCGCAGGCTCTCAGCAAGATCCTGCACTATGAGCGCCCAGATATTGAGGCGCAGCGAGCGGATCTTGAACGTATGCAGAACGAATTCAAGCGACGTCTTTTACGCCTTGAGCATGCACTCCTGACGGCCCTGAACGAGGCTCAGGGCCACATCCTCGAGGACGACCACGTCGTCAGTACACTTGAAACACTCAAAGCCGAGGCGGATGACATCTCTCGCAAAGCAGCGTCGACTGAGAGTATTGTTCGCTCTGTCGCCGAGGCGACGCATGCGTACGAACCACTAGCCAGCGCATGCAGTGCTCTGTACTTTTTGCTCGAGCACATGCAATCGTTACACGCGTTCTACGCATTCGATATGCGTCTCTTCGAGCGACTGCTTACAGACGTTTTGTCGCACCGCTCGTTTGCACAAGACACCGAATCGAGACGGCATGCCCTCTATGATGCCATCTTTGTCGCTACGTACCGGCGAGCTGCTCCTGCGCTCCTGCATGCAGACCGGCTTGTGCTCGCCATCGCTCTTGCGCAGCTGTACTGCCGCGCAGGCCCGCGCGCTGGTGCTCTGGATGGTGCAGACTTTTTCTCTCTGCTTCATGGCTCGGACACAGCGACACTGCGGCTCGCAGCGCACGACGAAAAAGCTCATCCGGACGCCTGGCGTACGTGGACATCGCAAGCGACGCCAGAGCTTATCGAATCACCCTTGCCCCACGCACCCGATGACGAGATTGGCGCATCCGTTCGCCAAGCCCTGCTTCTACGCACGTATCGACCGGACCGCCTGGAGCCCGCTCTGGTCCGTCTCGTGCATCATGTCTTTGGTGCACCACTTCTCGACATGCCGCTTCTTCCTTTGCAGGACATAGTTGAGCAGGTGTCGAGCGATACACCACTTGCTTTGTTTGGTGTGGCTGGGTATGATGCAAGTGGCACCGTCGAGTCGTGCGCGGCATCACTGAATGTGTCATGTGCCCAAGTGGCTCTTGGCTCACCAGAGGCTATGGCTCTCGCTGATCGTGCGATGGCGTCCGCAGCTCGTTCTGGCTCATGGGTCCTGGTGAAGAATGCCCATCTTGCACCTACATGGCTTGCACAGCTTCCCGCACGTCTTGCTGCTCTCTGTCCACATGAGCGATGTCGCGTGTGTCTCACTTGCGAACTCTCGCCATCTGTGCCGCCAGCGTTTGTACGAGCCGCTCGGATCGTGATGCACGAGCCCCCCGCCGGTTGCAAGTCCATTCTTCTCGACGCGCTGCATGCCCTGGACATGCGCGACGTATTAGGCGCACCAACCGCATCATCCGCTGCCACCCCGCCACCGCCAGAACGAGAGCGTGTCTACCTGCTAGTGGCCGTGCTGCATATGATGGTGTTGGAACGCGCGCGTCACGTGCCACAGGGCTGGTCTCGTCCGTATGAGTTTTACGACACGGACCTCGACGCTGCATACACACTCGTTGACACATGCTTCGCGCACGCAGCTCAGACGAAACGCCATCTTGCGCCAGAGGAGATCCCCTGGCTTGCGTTACGGACCCTTCTCGCCCAAGATGTCTATGGCTGCCGCATGGATAGTGAGGCGGATCGAAAAATGCTCGATGCACTCCTTGCACATCTATTTACTCCAGCGGCGTTTGAAAGCGAGTTTGTCCTTGCCCCCGATCTTGTACAACCGCTATGCGCACCGGATGGCGTGCGTCGAGAGCTGTTCCGCAGCTGGGCGGCAGCCCTGCCTGAGCCACAACCTGTGTCTTGGGTTCTTTTGGCGCCTGCTGCTGAGCGTGTCACAGCTGCGCAGCATGCTATACGGGCGCTCCAGCGACTCCAAACTGTGCGGCAATGTGCTGAGCGCGAGCAGGATATTGTGATTGAACACGCATCGCTAGACCAGGTGCCGCAGCCGAGTGTGCCGGCGATGACGACCGAGCTCGCTGCATTCGTCGACACATATTTAGCCAAACTGCCTTCCGTGTTGGCTGGGCCTACAGCTGGATCTGCCGAGTTTGGCGCCGAGGCCGATGATCCATTGGGCCGTTTCTGGGCTCGTGAGCGACGCACAGCCTTCGAGTTTGGCTCTCTTGTCCGTGCAGACCTCGTGAGGGTGTCCGACATCCTCGCTCAGCGTGCGCCGCGGACGAGTCCCATGGCGGCGCTCATCGCCTTGCTGGAACAGGGTGATGTGCCTGTGTCGTGGCGCCGTGGATCCAGTCTTCCTCTTGGCAGCACATTGCGTGCATGGCTCGATGATCTGTGTGCACGCGTGCATCATGCGACGCTCCCCATTCATGAGCGTGTAGAACTGGGCCAACTTTGGTCCCCCTCGGCCTACCTTACCGCCGCAAGGCAAATGACGACGCGCGAGACTCACGCGAGTCTTGAGCAGCTTGAATTGCATTGGGTCTTGGACTCTAGCAGTGCCCCGCCACACTCGTTGAAAGACGCAGCGTGGTGGCCCATTGGATCGTTGTGGCTCGATGGCGGCGTGTGGAAAGACGGATGTCTGCATCTCAACGATGGGGCCTCGACGAGCGTTTCACACAATGCACTTTTATGGACGTGTCGCAAGGAAGCCGACTCGCCGCCACAGAGCTCTGAGCCATTCCCGCAACTCAGCGTGCCTGTTTTCCTCGATGCACAGCGACAGCATTTCCTCTGCCATGCGCATATACCCATCGCGAAGGATGCATCGATGGAGCTCGCAGTTTTGCATGCCGTGGCCATCCGCCTCACATAGCGTCCCACGTCATCATTACGCCTCGATTTATCCATGTACGTTTGGCCTGTGCGAGTGTCACATCCGAGGTCTCGTGCCAAAGAGCCTTGGGCGTGTGCCAGTGCATACAGTGTAAAGCGGGCCAACTACCAGCTGCCAGTGAGTGTGCCAAGATCGGGTCGCCAAGCACGTCCAATGTCTCCGCGCTTTCCCACATCGAGAAAACCGCCAGTTTCTCGACCAGCGATGGAGGCATCTCTGGTGCACACAAGTGCATCAATACGTGGCGCGGCTTTGCTGTAATCTGTAAACGCCCTGCATGTGTCTCACACATAGCTCTCGCTGACGCACTGTCTATGAACATCGATGAGACGCGGGTTGTGCTCACCAGCACCTGCTCCAAAGCCAGTGGTGGTGCAAATGTGCACATACGTATCGATAGGTGCTCAATGTACTGCGCGAGTGCGGGGCACAGCACTATCAAAGTATATCGTAGGCGATTGAATGATGTCGGCGAGTGTAAAAAGAGAGTATGATAGGCATGTGGAAGCACTCGGCGCCGAGTTTCTTTTGACAAAAGAAGGATTCGCCATAATCCGCGGTGCGGATATGGGTCCTGCTCATCGACAACGCGAGCCATATGTATGAGAATGCGCCATTGTAACTCACGAGGAACGCGATGAGTGCCTCGTTCTAGCGCTTTCAAGTCGCATTGACTCGCTTTTTCCGCCGAGCTCCTTCGCATGATTGCGAGCGCAACGGGCAGCAGAATTGTGCAAGCAAACGCACATCCGTGAATTACAACCACGAAATTTATGACCGAGTCAGTTCCCATGATGCAGCTCGGCGGCTTGCCACACTCAGACTGAGCCGTGCGCAATACCAGCAAGCACAGCCAACTCCCTGGGATGAAACAAGCATACAGGCTCATTTAGTTTGGCTGAAGCCTCGCACGGATCTCATGCACGTGACGATCATCGGTGAGTAGGTGTGCAACAGAGGGGCGGCTGATCCACAAGCAAACGGACTGGATGGACCATGCAAACATCTAACGTCATAGTCTATCGACTAAGAAGAAAAATACCAAATGTATCGACATGACAAGAGAAAGTACAAGGTACACATGACGCACTATAAATACGGAATTAAGTAGAAACATTAGGTCTTAGGATGCCACTGCGTGCGCAGCCTCGGAAACATGATCTTGCTGCGTGGAATTGGTAGGGTCGTTGTCATTGGTAGTCATCGTCGTAGACGCACTAGCCGACTCTGTTTCCAGAGCTTGGGAGGGCGAGTCTGTCGTATCGCCATTCGTAGCTGACGGCGTCTCGGCTTGGGCCTTTTGAGCTGCGAGTTCTTCGTCACGTTTGCGGATTTCCTCGGTTGTAAGGAAGCGGCCACCGGGACCTCGTGGACGTCGCATCGCATGTTTGTGTCGCGATTCATGAAGGTATGGTTTCTTAGCCTCCTCATCCAGTGCGAGGAGGCCAGACACCCACTCCTCGCTGATTTCGGCGGTGCCGCCGTTCTTCTCTTCTTCTCGTTGCTTGATTGCAAGCATGAACATGTGGCGGCGTTTCTCCTCCATGCGAGCACGAGCCATTCGTCGTTTCAGGATTCGCTGGTATTGCTTTGCGTTCACATACAGCGGTTCTTCGTCAGTACTAGGCCCTTGTGACCTGATCGGAGCAAGGCCTTTTGGCGCATCCAGGGCTTGCTGGGGCGTTGCAAGGCCAGGCATATCAATCCGTAGTCCCGTGCTTGGCTGCGTCAATCCCTGCTGGTAATAGGCTGATGGATCAATCGAGAATGTCTGTGGCCGTTGCGGCGCATCGTCTGGACCGAGTATCCACGAGGTCAAATCATTGCTGGGGGCACCTGGGTTTTCCTGCGGATCCGACAAAAGATCTGGAAACCCATCTGTGTGCGGAACGCCATCCAAGTCTCGCCGCGTAGGTATGCCACGCGAAGGAAGACGTGGGCGTCCCGGACCCGGCGGAGGCCCTGCGCTGACGCCTGGGCTTGGTCCAGGCACAGGACCGGCTCCTGCGCGACGGAAGCGACTCTGGATATCAAGACCATCATTGAACGGCACCGGGCTCATCCGTTGCCGTTTCTGCATGGGACGCGGCACGCGAGCAGCATCTGACTCCATCATCATGTGACGATGCGACGTTGGATCTGTCGGTCTGTACATGCTGGCTGGGAATGTGCGTGCACTGCCCGGCATAGGTGGAATACCACTCGATAATGAACCAGGATAGCCATGATTAGCAGGGTGTAGGACATCTGCCTCCTCGTGCGGTTGCACATCATGAGCACTGGGCGGCGGTCCCGGTCGCGAAGGCGCGCCCCATCCAGACATACTGGGCGGCGGTCCACGCACTGGGAGACCACTGGACGATAATGCACCACCAGCAGCGCCTGTATGATCATATGAGTTGACGTCGGGCACGTCAAGAGGAACGCCAAAAGACCCAGACGCCTGCTGGATATAAAACGCATCTAACGGCGGCGGTGCACCCTGGCCCATCTCATTACCCTCGGCAGACGCTTGCTGATTTAGGTAGGGAACAAGGTGGCTGTTGGCATAAGAATCGCCGGGTTGCTGCCGAGTAGGTGGGGGACTTGCCTGCGACGGATGTCCGCCAAAGTACGCGGTGTGCGGACTCTGAACAAGGGGTTAGTTCTTTCTATTCACCCAACACGAGAGAAAGGGGACGAGAGAGAAAGGGATGTTGAATCTCATAAACTCGCTCATATGAAATCCACACGCACCTGTGTATAGTACAAAGGGTTAGACTCTCCCTGGCGACCAAGGCCAGGTCCCAAAATAGGCCCAAGTTGGAAGCTGGATCCAAGTCCTGGCGTTGAGCCAAGCGCGTTGCTGCCTGACCCTTCCGACATGTTTCAACGTGGGGAAAAAAGCGTAGACAAAGTAAAAGGAGTAGCGCGTGGGGAGGGGTAGAAAGGCCGTTCGTTTCACGCGCGTTTCTACAACACCCACCCGTAGATGAATGGCTCCCAGGGACGTGTTCCTCGTGTACTGCAGAACAGGTTCCTCAAACGAGCGCCCCTCTCGCAGCGTTCGTTTCCCGCGATACGATTGATCCATATCTCGCCGCTTACGTGTAAATCACGTGATACTGTGCATGAGCCGAGACATGGGTGTCGGTGGGGTGAGACGAGCGAATGTGGAGGTATGGCGACTGCCGTTGTTGCGCGAGTGACCGAAAGCGGAGGAGAGTCGCCCAGGCATTGCGCGTGACGCAGGAAGCAAATACAAAGAGTACAGGAAGTATGGGAGACGAGCATGACAGAATGCACGGGTGTCGGTCATCTAAGCATGAGCGGCGTTGTATTTCTGCACGACGCCTGAGACCTGGCGGAATAGCCACAGACGTGTGCTTTCTTCCGGAATGGTGAGATAGGGGCCGAGGACCCCACCACGGAGTACGAGCGAAATGCCATTGCTTTCGAGCGAGATTGTGCTCAGATCGGACCACACGACTTCCCAGAGTGCCTTTAGATGTGCCGTGCGCACGTAAAGGATGCGTGTCTCCGTGAGCATGATGGTCGCACCGCCATGAGGACCAGGAGTATTGATGTGGGCGACGTATTCATCACGCACGAGGCGGCCGGCATCCATGGTCTGCAGCCACATCTGACCGAGAGCCTCGCGTTCTGAAAATGGACGCACCACGTGGTCACTAGCGATGAAACGGGGGAGTCGTACCCGATCGATGCTGTTTTGCTCAAATACGAGCGTCGTGTTGCGCAGGCCCTCGGTGATGCTGCTGGCCATGTCAAAGGCACCGGCGGCAGGCTTTGTCAGGGCGCCGACCAGACCACGCCCGAGGCCCTGCATAAAGCCAGACGCGCCGCCATCTTCCGCGCCTTCGAGTGGGCGGAGGGCAAGGCCTTCGATGCCACTGGCGACACTCGTCAGAAACGAGTTGGCGCCGGTGGCGATGCCATAGAAAGCATGCTTCGGCTTGTTGCGGAAGCGCTTAGCACGCCAGCGGGACTGGAAGTCGCGGTCCATCGTGACGGCAGCTAAGCCCTTGCTGATGGAGCCTGTGAGCTTCGAGACACTGTCTGAGACGCCAAAGACGGTTTTCTTGACGAAATTGCTAGCGCCGCGGGCGATGCCGAAGCCGAGCTCTCGATTGCCGTGCATGATCAGACCATAGTACGGCTCGTAGAACATGTCGGCGACACCGGAACTAACGTTGTTGAACAGACCTACCGGGTTGCCAAGAAAGTCGGCCGATCCAAGGATGCGGTGCACTTGGAACAAGACACCTTGGCCGTAGTGGTAAGCGACACGATTGAGCAGGACGTCTTTGGATAAACGGACATTTTCGATCACAAGAGCGTTCAGTCTCACGGGGGCCTCGTTGACGTTGCCCAGCACCATCGTAAGCATGTTGAAGATGTAGAAGAAGAGAGTGCGAGAGCTCTCGGTCTCGTCTGCCTCGTCGTGATCTGTCGACATGAAAGAGAGATTGAGTGCGATTGGTTGCAGGTGAAGGATCTCAATGTACACCTGCTGGCTGCTGGTGGCCTGCGTGGGGGGCTCGGGGATCGTGTCGGGATACTCAATGTACACCGTCTCATCAAACTCCTTCTCGGCACGCACGCTACTGGCACGCACAAAGTCATATACGGCAAAGAGGAAGTCTTCGTCGATCTCGGTCGTGAGCTCTTGGAGCAGCACGGAGGCATATTTGATGTGCTGGACACCGTGAGACTCGTCCTTCTTACGAATCACCGACGCCTGGAGCGTTGGGTGCACGTCGAGTTCTTTGCCGTCTTTCGGCACGACAGTTGGATACAGTACAATTGGGAAGATGCCGTGGAGTGTCTGATTATCGATCTGAATCCACTTGCAGATGACGTTGACGGCTGTCGTCACCTGGGACTCTGAGTAGCTCAGCTCAAGACCACGGAAGGTCATGTAGGCAATTTCGCGCACCTTGCTCGAGATCAGCGATATGCCCAAGCCGGTGAGCTCGATGTTGAAGGCGAAGAGAATGGATGTATCGATGTCGACGGCCTTGAAGCGAATGTCGCCGCCAGGGCTGCCGTGGCCGGCATTCGCAGCGGCGACGGTGCCGACACCGGGGGCAGCACCGGTGTCACGCAGCAGTTTGAAGTTGCTCTTGGACTCGGTGTAGTCGGAGATGACAAGAGTCTGGGTCGTTTCGTCAGCGCGCACATCGAGAGAGACGACGCCCGCGGACAGGTTGTCGCGAGCCGCAAACTTGAACGGGAGAAGCGAACCGATCTCCAGGATGTTGATGACGCGCTCGCTGCCATTGATCTGGAGGCGGATGTACTTGTCGGGATCGGCCGGGTAGTCCCAAGCATACTTCATCTTGCTGCGAGGCTTGAGCACGTACCGTTTGGGATTCGTATCGCGTGTGCTGCGTTGCGACTCTGTTGGCGAGGCGGTCTGCATGAACACGACCGTGTGTTGCGTCTCGTTGCGCAAGAGGAATGGCCACGCACCGGAGCTGGGCATCAAGCGCACAAACACCGTCGGACCATGGACCTGCACATCCACTTGGACGAGTTGCTGTGGCTCGTTGTGCTGGATTAGACGCAGGTACACGAAGCCGATGTTGTCGATGCTAAAGGGCGCTGTCCATTCGGATGCCGCGTCATGGTAGGCAATGGTGGCATGCTTATTGGATGCCACGTGCAGCCAATGGAGCGGTACACGATCACCGGCGTCGATCAAGATCGGATCGCCGCCCTGGGACTCGGCGAGGCGCACGGCGAACGGCAGCAGGTTGTGGATGAGGTAGCGTGGCGCGAGCTTAACGACCTTGCTGAGCTTGAACTTGGCGAGACCGTCCTCGATGTCGAGACCGAGCTGCAGCTCGAGGTCGCCATTTACAGAGGGGATCGCGACGCCGACCTCTGAGCCGATCACGTCGAACGAGAGTGGCTTGGACCAGCTGGAGTCGGTCGTGCGAAGCATGAAGCGGTTGTTGCTCTCCCGCAGGCGTGAGAGAAGGAAGGGCTTGCTGTGCTCTGACGCATCGTAGTCTTTTTCATGCAAGTCTTGGCCGGCAACTATCTTGGAGTGGCCAGCCCACGGACGCGACTTGATCGTGACGGGCAGCTGGCTCAAGTTCAGGAAGATGTATGGCGCATAAATCTGGACCTTGAAGGCCCCGCCAGAGTCGGGGTAGGTGTGGTAGTGAAGGCGGAGCTCGAGCTTCAGGTTCGACTCGTCCGCGAGTGAGAGGGTGCTCTCGACCTGGAAGTCGTCTGGGTTGTCGGACGCAATGATCGCAAACTCACTGGGCGAGTAGACGGAGTCCTCCAGCTCGACACTCAGGAGGAGCAAGTGCTGCAATGCCACGACATGCACGGGTGAGACGCCGCCTCTGCGAAGGAAGCCCGACCAGTTCAGGTTCAGGTTCTTGTCGAACAGGCGGTAGTGGATGTCGTACGGCAGGACGTTTTCAATCTCGACGGGCGCGCGAATAGCGAGTGTCACTCGCGGATAGTTTCGACGCGACATGGTTTGTGCGTCATGGATCGCGAATGCCTGGAACTGGAAGGGCGCCTCGCGTTCATCGAGCGCCGGGCAGACGAACGTATGTGACGCTGTGGCAAGCAGATCTTGCCAGCCGACGGACTCGTTCGACCATGCGTAGCCGAGGCCTGGATCCGGCCGCACCTTGATGCGCCGGTCGTACGCGTCGCAGATCGGCAGCGCGGAGTATGTCTCCGGCTCGATGCGCAGGATGGATGACGTGACCTGCCCCTGCTCGTCGAGCAAGCCCACCTCGAAGGGAATGAGCGCGCGGTTGTCGATGCGGAACGTGGACTGGAATGTGATGACCTTGATGTTGTTCACCAACTTGACCTCACACAGGAGGCGGTGGCTGACCCGGTTCAGCTTGGGTCGCAGCGTCATGACGTATTCGCCCTCACGGTCGACGGCAATGTGCCGCACACGCTCCCAAGGCATGTCGTCCACGTGCACGGCGAGGCGGTTGTAGGTGGCCTCGGTCGTCTGTTCGCGGATCGTGCGCCAGTCGCTGAATGTCCAAGGCATGTCGTGACCGTCATCCAAGTGATGGGGCGCATTGCGTGCCGTGCCGGACGACGACGATGCCGACGATGTCGTGGATCCGTACGGCGTCTCGGACCAGATCGTCAGCCGATAGCCTGTACGGTTGCGGATACGGAAGGGAGCCATGTGACGGGCTTCTTCTTTCAGGCGGTTGTCTTGGTCCAGGTACATGAACATGTTGGTCGTCGTATCGATGAGCTGCGCCGCGATGTTGACTTCCAGCCGCTTCCCGGACGAGATCGTGAACGTGCTGCTTTCTGGTGCGAGGTTCCTCTCGTACCGAAGCGACACAGTCCACGGCTCCACGAGCGGCTCCCAGTTGGATGTGGCGAGGTTGAAGTTGTTCAAGCCCAAGTCCAGCTCCGTGCTCATGCGCATGTCAGCAGACCAGTCGTTCAGCAGGAGCTTGAATGGACTCACGTCGAGGTCCAGTACCGGCAGCATGTGCAGCTCGCTAATAAGAATGCACTGCAGGCCTGCGCCTCGCACTGTGAGCTCCTCCCGCGAGAACAGCACTTGGCCGTCGTCCTCAAACGCATCGGCCAGCTTGTTCAGCACGGACGGCGTGGGTCCTTTCCGAGCCGGTTCCGTCCGCTTTGGCGCCGGCTTGGCCGCGGCCGCTTTCGTTGAGGCCAACGAGGTGCTGTCGACGTCCGTATCGGGCTTGGACAGGGCCATGGCATTGCTAACGACGCTCACGAGCAACTCAATGTCCGAGCGTGTGAGTCGCACATATAGGCGACCCATGTCGATCTCGACGCTGGTAATCTTGCCCGATGGCGTCATGCGTGAGTCCATCGACAACGACACATCGAGGTTGCTCAGCAGGCGCTGCCGGTCATTCGGCGAATTCATCCGCCACACAAACATGCCCAGCTGCGTCAGCGAGAGCGCCAGGATCGTTTGCTGCGACAAGACGACCTGGCGCATCTGGAGCACAATGGCCTCCGAGTCGGGGCGTGTCGGTGACGACAACAAGATGATGCGCGGCTCCACCACATTTACGCGGAATGACGTCCCAGGTGCTGCGGACGCCGACGATGAAGCAGCGGCTGCCGTGGAGTTCGCGGTGGCTGTTGAGGTCGATGTCGATGGCGCTTGTGGCATGGTGTCCATGTTAATCGCGTATGGCGCACGCGTCGCACGCATGGACGCGGCCGTGGGCGGCAGGCCGCGCCGCACACTCTTCACAGTGCCGCCGGCCATAGCGGCTTTCGGCTTGGAGTCGGTGCTCTCTGGCTCATCGTCAAGTCCCGACGACACAAACGCGACGAGCGCAAAGAGTGGATCTAATGAGAAAATCAGCTTCGGACTGTCGACGGTGACGACGACAAGTGCATGGCACTCTGGGGGCGGCGACACTGTGTAGTTGAGCATAAACTGCTGCATGCCTTTGGTCGAGATGGCTGGGAAGATTTCGCGGAAGTGTGTATCGCGCGATTTGCGCGTATCGGTGACAGAGAACGTGCGCACATCCACTTCAACCTCCATGCCCGTCTCTGGGTGCTGGTGCATCTTGAGCACGGTGTCTTCGATCGTAAAGCAGAACAAGCTCGCCTGTTCCAGCGAGTCCACGTGGATGGCCGTCTCGTCATACAGGTCGAGCCGCACCTTGTTGAGCGAAAACTGGCCCACCAACTTGCGGAGGGGTCCTGGCTCCGCGGGCGTCTGAGCTTCGACCGTCTCAAGGGCTCGTGCAGCATCTTCCTCGGGCACAATGTCCGTCGGCAGTACGTCTGTGTCGTCGGGCATCGACAGCGCCGACAGGCTGCGCACAAGGGCGAATGCCAGAATATACTGTCGTTGCGTCAGCTTCACGTTGATATCGGTCATTTGCGCCGAGAGCTCCAGCGTGTCCTGCGACGGCTTGGCTGGTGCTGTGGGTGCTTGGGCCGCAGCACCTCGCGCCATCGGCGCACGCTCGGTGATCTTGAAGGCAATGTCAACATCTTCGAGCAATGTGAGCTCATGCACGCCGTCATACTCCTCGGTTTCCATGCATGTCATCAGCCGGATCTGCCGCAGACCCGCGTGAAGCACAGACTCTGTCGTATCGTCTTTCGCCGCAAAGGTGTTGTGCGCATACAGCTCGCCCAGGTAACCTGTCATCTGGTCGTTCGTGCGCAGGTCATGTGGCATCACGACGATCGGTGTCTTGACCAGCACATCGTACCGTGTGAGGCTATGACTCGCCTGTAGCTGCGATGCTTGTGCCGACGCGGCATCCTTGGCTGCATCGTACACGGCCTTCATCTTCGCAAACTTGGCAAAGTATGCAAGTAGATCCGCGTACGGTTCTGGCACAAAGATCAGTTTCAGCGTGTTGCACCGCAGCCAGATAGACGTGTCGTAGCCGGGGTATTGTGCATCGTGTGGACAGAAGGTCTCGAGGGCAAAGTCTACCAGTTCGTTGCCTTCGATCGACAAGAGCTTGGCGAACGATGGATCGGCCCGCTCCCGCTGTCGTTCATCAAGGAGAGACAGCGACCCGACGCGAGCTGCGACTCGCATTGTATTCGCGCGCAGCAAAAGGGCGATATCGGCTGTTGAGAAGGTAAGTGTCGAAAGAAGTGCACCGTCGTCGTTCAGTCGCAGCAGGATGGACGACAGCTTGATGCGGATGCGTGTTTTGGATGTCGATGCCGGCGACGATGTATCGTCTGCCGCATAGTGCGAAGCCTTGGCGGGCCCGCCCGCCACAGCCACGTCGTCAGGCACTTTGACTGGCTGCGACTTGGATCGCGGCTGCGATTGCGGCAGAGAGAGCCGTCGTGCAGGAACAGGCGAGCCGATCGCTGTTTGCGGCGTCTTGACAAGCGACACATCGTCGTCGTCCATTTTCGTTGGGTCGTCTGCTTCATCGCTATCGTCATCCTGTTCGTCCGAGCCGTTCACAAACGTCTGCAAGATCCAGTCATATACTGTGAGCACTGTCACGCGCGTAATCATCAAGTTGATGGTCGAAAGGTTGACGTTCAACGAGCTTTCAATCCCATCATACTGTTCGTGGAAGTCAGGTGCCGTCGGGCTGACATGCGTGTATTGTACAAATATAAGATCATGAGCATCGGCTTCCGGCTTCTCTGCACGGCCCGTCGTTGACTCCAGCGGCCGCGAGGTGATCATATGGCGGAACATGGGCGCCTGTTCCACGACGCAGTCGACCAAGTCCAGCGAACCAAGATGCACATCGACCTGCAGCTTGTGCTTCGTCACATAGACTCCAAGACGGAAGTGCTGGAATACGGCCTCCGCTAGCAGTTGGTCCTCTTTCGTAGTGGCCCCGGATTTGCTCACCGTGCCCGACACTTCGTCCACGACCAGATCAAACTCAAACGTCTTTTGCTGCGCGGTCAAGAGCTCCGAGGAGTCGGTGATCTGTGACTCTTCATATGTCTCGGCATCGTGCTCTGAGCGTGAGTCGTCACTCGACGCACTAGAATCGTCGTCCGTGAGAAGCAACTGATCTGCATCGCCGCGCATCTGCTCAGCAAGGCGCTCACGACGTGCCTGCAAAGGGTTGAAGACCTGAGTCGCAGCACGCGTCGCAGTCTGTCCAGACGGGGCTGCGTCCGATGGCACTCGAAGCGTGTCTGGTGGCGCCGCTTCGGATACCTCGCCCAGCCGTCGCGCTGACTCTTGCGGCACAGACACAGATGCGGTCGCTTCAGACCTGGACGTCGAGGACGACCCTGTGCTTGGAATGGCCACTTGAATCAGCTGCAGAAGCGCGCGGTATTTGTTGTCGGAGAAGTGCACACGCAGACTTGGTAGCGTGCCCGTGACCTTGAACTTGGTCAAGTTCGGCGCGCGCGGCAAGATGGAGTTGTGCAGTGTAAATGAGAGATTGATGCGCTCGAGCAAATGAAGTTCGCGTTCATCTCGCATTTGCAAACTGTGCATGCACGCTTCGTACCCATCGCCAAGCACGAGCTGGACATCGTCGAGTTTAAGGATGTAGCGGTCGTACATGAGCTCTTCTAGCTGCCGGAAGTCCTCCTCCGTGTACTGCCGGAAGTGCTTCGCACGGATCATGTCCATGGTCTGGGGCTCGGCCAGAAGCGATCGCATCGCGAGATGCCCTGCATCCAGCATCAGAAGCCGACCATCGCGGGTCGTCACGTCTTCTGGGATCACCCAAATGGGCGACTGAATGTCCAGCACCAGATCGATCGTCTTGTGGTTCTCAAGCGCATTCTCGAGCCCCGCCCGTGTCTCGCGCCGAAGTCCCTCGAGCGTCGAGCTCGCCACATCTAACAGAGCGCCAATCAGCTCCAGCTCCGACTCTGGCGGCTTGAAAAAGTGCATGATTGACTCCAAGTACGACGCGTGGTACACAATCTCAAGCGACCGCGTGCGTAATTGCAGCGCGTTATCCGCACGTCCATCCAGTGGATTGTGCTCGAAGCGCATGTACAGCAGCGGCATCGACGAGTCATCATCGTCACCCCGGTCTTTGACACGCACAATCTCACGGAACTGACTCTCGTCATTCGTCCCATCTTCCACACGCAGCGCGCCCAGCGTCACAGACGTGTCAAAATTGTGTGGCCGCTGACTCATTTCTCCCTGGAGATTGTCAAACATCAGCGACATGACCGGCTGTCCAGCCCTGTGATCTTTTAGCGCCAACAAGCCGCGGTTCAGCTTCGCCGTCACATGCAGGTTGACCACGTCAGGCGGCAATTCTTCAAATGGCGCACGCAGCGACTGGCCTGTCTTCTCGTCCCATTCAATCGCATCAAACAGCTCCTTTCGCTGCGCCTTGTTTAGAACGGGCGACGCATCCTTCGCATCGCTCGCGCCTGAGCCCCACATCCATCCGAGCCATCCACGCGACGACGACGCCGGCTTCGGTGGCGCATGCAGCGCTTCAGCGTCTTGGGCCGCTTCCAGCCGCTCCTTCCGAAGTTGCCGACGCGCTATCGAGCGGAAGAATCGGATGTCTCGCAGATCCAGCTTGTTCTCCAACTCTCGTAGACGGCCACTCGTTGGGATCAGTTGCCCCTCGGCCGTCTGTTGTTCAGCAAGCTCCTTCTCTTTAAAGAGCAAAACATACTCGCGGCGAAGATCACGGCGCTCCCGCATATACTCCCACGTCCACACGCGTCGGCGCTGATGCATTTCGTTTACAATCGCACGCGCAGCAAACCGGAACATCGCGAGGGGCCGATTCGTCTCAAGCTCCTCCGCTGTGGGCCGGAAGGACTGGTACTGCGCCTGCCGCGCATAAAAACTGAACAGGTTCAGCATGCTCAGGGCATCACTGTATTGCTCGTCACTTAGCGTCAAGCCAATCTGATCAAAAACAAGCTGTGCGTCCATTTTTGCCTGCTCTTTTGTCGCCCGACGCCGCATCACAAACTTGCCCACGCCAGACACTGGTTGCAGCACATATTGGTGCTCAGGCACGTGGTCTTTCGACGCAATCAGCTCATTCAACTTCTGCTGGAGATCTTCCGAGGATATCGTAGTCAGGAACTCGGTGCCAGCATCCCAGTAGATGCTTAGAGAGTCCAGACGCGCCAGTTTGTGGATCCCTGACGCAGAGTTGTGCACGAACGTGGGCTCCCAATTGCCATCAGTAGACACAGCCGACAGTTCGGCGAGTGTGATACCAAGTGAAAACGGGTGCTCCGGCGACGAGAGCGCGTCTTCGTATCGTATATGGATGTTTCGCACTGTCACTTGCACGTTATCAACAATGCGCGTAAAGAGTGAGCTCATGAATGACTCTGTCTTTTGTGCATCTTCTTCAGTCTTCTCCAAAGCACCTGAATACAAAAGTTCAGACTGAATGAGCTTCTGTTGCTTGAGAGCCTGCTGTCGCTCGTCCTCCTCCGCCTCATCCACCGGCACAGACGCATCGCGTGGTACCGCTAAGAGCGACACATTCTCAATGAGCATCCGGACGGACTTCCCCTTTATGTTGGACCATGGAATAGTGAGGGTAAGCTGGCCCAAGTACCCTTCTTTTACGTCAATAGGCAAACGCAGCTTATCCAGCGCAGAGCGCTTCAAGCGCAGGTTTCGCAGCTTTACGTCACCACTCCATATCGCGACATTGAGCTGGTTCGTATTCAATCCATCCACATAGGATGCGAGGAATCGATTGAGTACGGACGCTAGGACGCCCTCCAGCATCGTGGTGGCGTAAAGCTACACCGGAAAGCCGTCAGTGGCACTCCTCTTTAGCTCACTTGTCCTGTATAATGCGCACACTGCATTTGATTCGTTCTGTCTCGTCAATGCACAGACGTCGTTTCTCCACACGGGTTATTCTCTGTCATGTACGACAACCGACACACATCGTTTGGCTCGGTCGTATCTACATAAGCAAACCAAGCGCGTAAGCCACTTGCGATAAAATAGCTGAGCGACAAAGCAAAGTCCCTCTCATCCCTTCACGACCTTAGACTATGGTTATCACCAACCAAGCTATGTCGGCGGCTGCATAGGAAAAAAAAAAATACTATTTGACCAAAATATAGTCCCAAACTTCATGCGCCGCCCTTGCCAGGTTCGAAACTTTGGATGGAAGGGTGAAACACGAAGGTCCAGAGAAAATTCTCTTCATAATAAGACAATCCATGGCCTCACGAAGAATATGGCGACTTTTCAAACAGATCTCCATCAAATGCATCCTCGGGAGGGATCTCGACATCTTCGCGGGCGCGACGCTGCGCCTCCATCAATGCCAATCGACGTTCATTTAATACATATTTGATGCGCGCCATAGACTTGCGCACCTATACGCAAAATATGTCAGCTCATTCATGCTCAAAAATCAACGAAAATGCATCTTACGTACCCTGTGGTGACGATGCGAAAGACTCTGCCCAAGCATGTGAGCCGACCCGTCCGCCCGGTGCCGCTTCAATTCTTCCCAACTCGTTGCCAGTTTATTGCGCTCCAATAGAAGGACATACCAAAGCGTATGCAAATCTGCACTGCTCTTTCGTCGCAGCTCAGGAGCGAGCCACGCTCGCGAGCCGAAGTCACGCTTAAGATCAGACTCCGTCACCGAATGCGGAACAGGGATTGATTCGCGCTCGTCGGCATGTCGTCCTTGCGTACCCTCCTTGGGAATTTCCATAGGTACCATCTGGAAAAACTGCATCAGCGGGTGGTCAGGGTATGATTTTGCCACATCTAGTGGTGTTTTTGGAGTCGCAGTTTGAGCGAGCACATGTGCCTTGGGTATCTGCCTGAATGGCTGCGGCGCTTGCATGACAGCAGCACCCGTAAATATGCTGCGAGAGAACGACAGCAATGGCGGCGCTGCGTATCGCACGGCCGCGGGCGCGCGCAACGCAAGCATACTTGATGGCAAGGTCATCTTCACCATACTGGTAAAGAATCGCTATTGCGGCCGCTTCACTTACAGCCCATGAAGATATATCACGTGAAGTGCCCGTAGGCAAACAAATGTGGAGTGTCCAGCACAGGGAGGGTGGGCATAAGAACCTCGACGGCGCCAGTCGTATAGCTCGACGAGTGGAGTTGGCCGGCTGGGTTCTTGCTTGGGAATAGGGGTTGTTGGCGCCTCTCCGGGAGACAGACAGTAGTTGCGCATCAGTGATTGGGTCAAAACGCAGTTCATTTCTACTCGGCCGCATCAGGATTTTGGCTTCATCAAGACTGCGTCCGGGGTTTCTCAACATTGCGGACCTGGCGCACCAAGTCGTCTTGGGAGCGGTGAAGTTGCGGTAGCTTGCATTTTAGCATACGGTGCGACTGCCGCTGTGTGTGTGGTTGGGTGCATTTGGTGGTTACTCGCCCAGAAAAAGAAGCTCCTTGACCACGCAACATGGGAATTCCTCAACGGCAGCTACATCCACAACCATGGTATAAGGTTGTTGGTGACACTCTCATGCGACATATCTCATTCCTAGGACCAGGTCTCATCGCTGCGGTTGCATACTGTGACCCTGGTAACTGGGCTACGGATATGGAAGCTGGATCACGTTTCGGTTATAAGCTTCTCTTTATTGTGTTACTATCAGGTCTATTTGCAGTTCTTTTACAAATACTATGTTGTCGTCTCGGAGCTGTGACAGGCTTGGACCTTTCAACTCAGACACGTCGTTGGGTTTTAGGCTTACCCATTGACCAGAGTGAGCCGTATTCTGTGCCATTGTGGAAGTACCGTCTCCGATACTGGGGTTTACTTATTCCACTCTACATTGTAAATGAAGTTGCTATCGTCGCCACAGAGTTAGCCGAACTCATCGGCACTGCTATTTCACTAAATCTATTATTCCCAGCTCTTCCGCTCTGGGCTGGTGTGATGATAACAACCGTGGACGTTTTTCTTGTTCTGTGTCTATATCGCCCCTCATCCGGTATCCGTCTCTTCGAAATGATCATCGGTGTACTGGTCTTGATTGTGCTGGTATGCTTTTGCGTGCTACTGGGCCGCGTTCGGCCAAATTGGGGCGATGTTTTCCATGGATATGTCCCTTCTTCGACAATTATATCATCACAAGGTCTTTATATTTCTATCTCCATTCTTGGCGCCACCATCATGCCTCATTCTTTGATTCTTGGCTCTCACTTTGCTACAATTGACCGACTGGACGGCGAGTCTGATCTCGACTCGGATTCCTCGTCTGCTCAGAATGAGCCCACTGACGAAGGGGAACGACCGACTCATGACGCTAGCACAAGTCGATACAGAACCTTCCGGATGATGCGCTCCGTCTGGCGCCGCTTGGTCGCGTCAAATATACGGGTGCCCGAGGTGCTCCAGACCGATAAAATCCCCCCGCTTAAGGCGGTTTCGTTCCAGTATCTTAACATAACATTGCAACACTCTTCATGGGACATCGCTATTTGTCTTGTCTTGTTTGCTATTACGATCAACAGCGCTATCCTAATCGTAGCTTCCGCTGCTTTTTTCTATGGACACAACGAAAGAGGCGAACGAGAAGTGGTCGGCGATTTGTTTCAAGCATTTGCTCTCCTTCGCGATACCACGGGAAAGTCCACGGCTATTCTCTTCGCCGTAGCTTTACTTGCTGCTGGTGAATCTTCCAGTGTGACGGTCACATTAGCTGGCCAGATTATCTCAGAGGGCTTCATCCGTTGGCGTCTCACTCCCTTCATGCGCCGCCTCTTGACGCGGGCCATCGCAGTCATTCCCGCCATGATTGTTGCAGCCGTAGCCGGTCGAGACGGTTTAGACAGCATGCTTGTCGCCTCTCAAGTCGCATTGTCTATGGCGCTTCCGTTCGTCAGCTTTCCGTTACTCGTTATTACATGTTCACCAAAGCGAATGTCACGAGAACTTGCAGAGGATAGCTCTGTACCTGTGCGTCAGGCGGAGCTCAGTCCTTCGCAAGGGCCTTTGTGTCTGGACACGGTCGGACCGTCTAGATCAAGGGAACCCTCTTCGGTTTCGTCCAAACTCTTCCATATCTATAACGGAATATACGAATTCGTATGGCCGAGTCGCGCATATGTGGACTTCGACACTGGGAAGTTTTTCTACAAATTTCACAATGCACCACCAATTGCCATATTGTCATGGTGTGTGTTTCTTCTTATTTGCATTGCGGACATGTATGTCTTGATTACGAGCATTCAAAATCCATCGAATGCGTAGATAATTAGGCCTGACACTTTTATACCAGTAAGTGTTGTATAAATATGTAGGCTTCTGCACGTCTCATTGATTTGTGCGTGTACGTAAGTTGGATTTCGACGTTTCGCGATTTGTTCACGACGCGCGTGCTGGTACTGGTGCCCTGCCCTCATTTCGTGTCGACCCTTTTTTTAAAAAAAATCTCAGGCGAAAATATTGATCAACTAAGCCGAGGATGTTTAGTCATTTAACAGAGGTCATTCACGTGAGGCATTCCATTAGTGGTCCAGGCAAGTACACGCTCATGCCAAGACAGAGCTATCGATCCTAACGCGCGTTAGCGGGAGCTTGCTACGCGTCAACCGCTTCGAATTATTCGTCGTCACCACTTACAAGTCCGGCAAAGTGTCAGTCCCACCAGCGTATTTTCTCAACTCTCCCGAATCGAAGTTCAATGCGGCCGGTTCGTCAGGGACTCGGGGACCTGCAGCCATTGCGGCTGGACTGGACGTCAGCATTCTGCCTCTGATTCCCTCTCAGAACGATATCTCTGACTTGCAGTCGTACTTGCGCGGGCCAAAAGAGCTCAAGTCGCCATCTCGCAGGCGTCGAAATGAGCTGCATCAGCAATATCACTCTCGAATGAGTGGCGAGCGTGTGCGGGAGTCTTTGTATGCGTTTCGGCAGCCCCAAACGAAACCTCATCTCGCCTTAGGCCACGGGTATAGCCCTAACACGTCCAAATCGGTCTTGTATACTGAAAAGCCTCACAGTTTCAGCACGCCTTCCCTTGTCCGTATTGCCTCTGCGTCGCCGCTGCCGCAAAGAGCTGTGACTCCCACGCAGCCATCTCCCACACACCGAGCAACTCCTTTGCAACCCCTACACGACACGCCAACGTCTTCCTCGCCTGGCGGCTGGATTCGGCGTTTGCGAAAATCGCGGAGTGCCACCACATTGTCGTCACGCAAATGGAATTCCAAGCCAAGGTCGCCTGCGCCGCAGAGTGCAAATAAATCTACGCGTGCTTCCCCCATTGAGTCGCAAATGCAAACGCCCAGTCGAATGCCTACCAATGATTCTATTCCAGGGTCGTCTCAGCGTGCGACAACGCGCAGTATTCCGAGCTGTGATCTCTCTTTGAGCCCTGCAAGTTCTCTGCATCAACTTTCCTATTCGATGGAACCAAATGTGTCATTGGGCAATACAAATGGCAACGTGGGCTTGTCACGCCCTTCTCAAGATGTCATGCAATACGGCGTGGATTGTGACACGTCACATATGAGTTTCAACAACTCTACCATGTCACCTACCTCGTCTCTGGTGGAGGAAGAACCTCGTCCTGCATTTTCTTCATCGCAAACGCCTGAAGCTGATGAATTGTTTGGGGCCACGACACATGGCGTCAATGTCATGAAGCCGAACAGGCCATCTAAGGCGTCTATTTCCAACGCACTTTTACTCGAAGATCTACCACGACTTCCATACAAGCAAACATCCTCGTATGCACGCAAATCCTGGACAGATCCCGCCGCGCGTCAAAGGGCAGGCTCTGAACCGTCTATTAATGACTTGAAAAGCGTGTCTCCGATGGCACCACGTGTTGTATGTGTGGATCAAGCGTCCTCATCCCAAGTTTCGCCTCTACATCGTGGCGGCCCCCTGACAACAAGCTCGCCGCATCTTAAACATTCGCAGGAGGTGCCATCGCCCACGTCAACTGTTTCGCCTGAACGTCAGTGTTTGTTTAATGTAACGCCCAGTCCCTCTACCGACTTTGATGCCTCGAAGTGCGCGCCCGATCCATTTGCTCGTCGCTTACCTGTGCGACCACAGTCCCCGGCAAACGATCCATTCATCTCTTTCTCACCGCATAGAGACCATGATGGCTCTGGAGCAGATCAGTTGCCATCAAATGTCACGCCTGCGACTGAAAACACACTTAGAAGACCATCTTGTGACCAAATCCGTGAACCGCCGTTGGTACCGGGCAGACGAAATGACTCACAATCTGAAGCATCGACGACAGCCTCCATGTCGCGTCAAGAGTACTTGCGGCCCTCGTTTCAAACGTCAGGTGATCCATCTTCGTCTCCTTCTACATTGACAAGCGTGCACATGACGCCAATGGATTTCGAGCACGCTGCACCCATTCATATTGATGATATGCTCCAAAGTGCATTGAATGAGGCGTCGACTTCAGCCACTAGCACCCCTGCTGGGTTTTCAGACCGGAAAATTGCGCCAACAAACTCAGGAACATCGTCAAACCCGAAAACGCACTTGGCTCATAATGGATCATCAGAGGCGGACAAAGAACTCTCACCACCGTCACCAACATCTACCAAGACGACTCATCCGATCGACAGTATGTCAATAAGAATTGAACAATTTCAGGCCCAACAAGCGTCACTACGTGGTTCTATTGAGTCATCAAAAATGGAAATTGTTCGGCTCCGTGAACAAATCCGGGCTTTTCGCAAGGAAGTTGGCGGCGAATGCGATGTGGATAGTGCCGCGCTATCGAACTCGTATGCGGACAAGGGTGGTTCTGATTTATCACCATCTGCGTCTTCTCTAACACCTGGTCAACATCTTCGTCTACGCGATAGCCTTTCGTCGATGGATGACCTTGACCGGCGCCTGTCTGACATGTTGGCGAGCCATGCCACTGTTACTTGAATTTTTCAACCTGAGTCATACGTTTGTGTGTGGGTCAATGATACTATGATATTTCTGTAATATTCAGACAAGTAGTGGCCCATTTAGTAGATGAGCACTTGTGGCGTGTCACACTAAATCTAATACTATATACAGCATTGAACTACTTCGTAGGCGAAATCGGTGTGGAGTCAGCTACCACCGTATTCACAAGCTGAGCGCACGCTACAATGTCTTTGGGCGCCGGATAGCAAGACATAGGGCATCTGTGAGTGTGGCGCCACCGCTTGATGCAAGCGGGCGTTGATGGGCAGCCCGCATCAGTGTTTGTCACCTTTTCGGCCACGCTTGCCGTGTGATTGGGTGTGCCTGCATACGAGCCAACTCCTCGGTGTTCGGGCGACCAAAGCAGATGCAAGTCATAGCCTCATGTGGTATTACGTGCTTACCTCGGCGCGGCCGATGTGATTCCCAAGCGTGAATGACGGTTGGCCCAGTCGACACAAGTCGGTATTACCTTTTCCCACCAATCAGATATTGAATGACTAACATGCATGACGCAAGGTATTCATAACTAAGGATGCACTGTTGCTGCCGTTGCATAATCGAATTCCACATGTCGATCTCCAATACGCCAAAATACTTCGTTCAAGTTCAGACCCTTGTTGTGAAGTCCTGTTCAAGAACAGAAAAAGATCCTATTAGGGTTAAGCCACATGCCTCCGAGGAGTCGGTATTGAGCAACGTGCGCTGTCCGCGCGTCAGTGGGCGGCGGCGGGTCGTGAAAGAATTCCGTCAGTGATCTGACAACTCGTTACACTACTCTGTCGATTTCCGCTGAGTTTGGTTAGGCTTGATTTCAGCCTTCTTTCTCAACGCAGTCATCCCCCTTCCAGCTGGATTGGATCGTGTTTGACATTTTTCTCGAACGTTGTTTGTAACGCTAAGTGAGCGCCAACACTTAGTTTTTCTACGAACAACGATCACCTGCCATTCCTCTTCGGAAAAGTCGACTAAAACACGCTTCATTGTTCCCCCCTCATCGCATAAACATGACTTCACAATCGGTTGATCAGGAACGCCCTGAAAGTCTTTCCGTCGTTGGTATCGGCCTCCGTCTTCCCGGTGCACGCGACAAAAAGGAATACTTTGAACTCCTGAAGGAGGCTCGATGTGCAATTGGTCGTGTGCCGTCTAATCGCTGGAATCCAGACGCCATGACCCAGCTCGGCGGCGTGCCGGGAATGGTCGTCACGGACCAGGGCGGCTTTGTAGATCCGCATACCGAAATCGACTCGTTGGAGTTCGGCATTTCACCTGCTGAGGCGCGCCAGCTTGACCCACACCAGCTTATGCTGGTCGAGGTCGTATTCCAGGCGCTCGAGGACTCGGGTGTGCACTACCGTGGTACGAATACCGGTGTGTTTGTAACTGGCTCGCCAGACGTGCATAATCTTGGAAACGACATGTGGGACATGGGTCCATATAGCGCAACTGGTGCGGCATTCTCGATGCAGGCGAACCGTCTTTCATATTTGTTTGATTTACGCGGTCCGTCTGTGTATCTTGATACGGCATGCTCCTCGAGTATCACGTGTTTGCACTTGGCTCGCGCGGCTATTTTGCGCGGTGACTGTGACATGGCTGTCGTGGCAGCTGTGAACTTGATTCTTGCTCCTCATGCGTCTTTGTCGTTCTCGACACTTGGTACCTTGTCTCCCAGTGGTCTTTGCCACACGTTCGATGCATCGGCGGACGGATATTCTCGTGGTGAAGGCTGCACGGTCATTATCTTGCAGCGGACGAATGAGGCCGTTCGTATGGGTAGCCACATTTACTCGGAGATTACTGGTACTGCCATCAATGCAAACGGCAAAGGCAAGTCGATTACGCTGCCAGACGGACCACAGCAAAAGGCTGCCACGTACGCAGCATATCGCGATGCGAAGCGTGAGCCGCATGAAGCTGCGTATGTTGAGTGCCATGGCACTGGTACACCAGTGGGCGACCCGATTGAAGCGAATGCTGTTGGTGAGGTTTTCACGCCTGGTCGCGAAAAGGATGACTACCTGCGTATTGGATCTGCCAAGACGAACGTCGGCCACCTGGAGCCAGCCGCGGGTCTTGTGGGATTGATCAAAAACTGCTACACGCTAGACATGGGTCTGATGCTTCCTCACCTGCATTTCAAAAATCCAAGCCCGCGGATCCGATGGGATGATTTTCTCATTAAAGTGCAGACGGAGACAGAACCACTGCCTCCGAGCAAGCTTTCGAAGGATGGAAAATTCATTGTATCGCTCTCCTCTTTCGGTTTTGGTGGTGCTAACAGTCACACGGTTATGGAGCGTGTGCCTAACGACTCACTCACGCGCGACGTTGTGCCTCTTAGCCCACAAGATCCAATGCTCATCGCTGTTGGTGCACTGTCGAACCGTGCTGTGAGCTCGCTGAGCACGTCTGTTCAGGAGGCCTGGGCGGAAACGAAGGATCCGCTATCGGCATCGCTACTTGCTCGCACGATGACAGAACGCGCGCGTGGTCACCCGAACCTGGCATTTGCTGTTGGCTCTTTGAATGACTCGCTCTCGTTCTCTGACACTGTCGTGACCTCAACCCCAGACTTGAACCCAATCAAGGCGTTTGTGTTCTGTGGTCAAGGTCCTCAGCATGAAGACATGGGTCGTCACCTCTACATGCGGTTCGCGGCATTCCGGAACTCGGTGAATGCCAGTTTCGAAATGGTTGCGAAATTCCACAGGAAAAACTTCCAGGAAGAGTATGGTTTGTTTAATCCGGAGGCTGAAGGAAAGGTTGCCAAGACCGAGACCGGTGACTGGAAGGTGGAGTGCATTGTTATCGCGATTACCATCTTCCAGATTGCCCTGTTCGATCTCTGGGTTGACTTGGGAGTCAAGCCGGACGTGGTTATGGGCCATTCGGTCGGTGAAATTGCTGCGATGTACGCTTCGGGTGCCCTATCGCACGAGAAAGCCATTCGCACGGCCATCGCTCGCTCGAACGCGCTGACTCTACTCGACACGGTTGACGGTCAGATGGCTGCGCTTGGTTTGAGTCGTCAAGAGGCTCAGAAACTCATTGAGCGCATCATGAAAGACCACCAAGAGGAAACGGGGCTGTGGGTATCTGCATCGAACTCGACGAACGCCTGTGCTGTGTCGGGCAAGACGAACTTGCTCAATGCCGTCGTCAAAGACTGTGAAGCGAACGGTGTGTTTGCACGACTCCTGCGTGTGGGTGGCCCATACCACTCGCCGATGGTGGCACCTTGCGGCGAGCCGTTCTTGAAAGAAGTGTATCCGGTTATCGATGCAGATGTCAACATTCCAACTACGCGCTTTATTTCGACTGTCGATGGACGCATGCACGAAGTGGGTGAAAAGCTCGATGCGCAATACTGCTGGAAGAATGTGAGTCAGCCCGTTTTGTTCCGAGAGTCGATTGAGGCCCTCAATGAGTACCGCAAGAGCCAGGACCGTGGTTTGCTGATTATTGAAGTGGCGCCGCACACTGTGTTGGGCTCGTACATGGACGAGATCTTGCGTGCAGCTGACGCAGAGCGCACGACGATCGTTGCCTCAGCGCGTCGGATGAATGTGAAGAAGGGCGAGACTCGCGAGATGCAGGTGGAAATTACGCAGTTCCTCACGGCTGTCGGTACGGCGCTGCAGGCAGGTGTGCGTGACTTTGTGCTGTACAAGTTGTACGGCGATCAATTTATTGACCGGCCGATGGGTGTGAATTCGACGCTGTCGAACTTGCCGGCATACCCGTTCCTGCCGCTCAAGCGTGTGCCGCATGAGACGAGCTTCCCCGAACACTTGCGGTGCCGTCCGCCGATGCCTCCGCTCAGTGCGAAAGCATTCCGTATTAATGCGCAGACGCATTCATGGACAAAGGGCCACAAGATTCGTGGTACCATCGTGTTCCCTGGAGCTGGATATGCGGAAGCGGCGCTTGAAAATGGTGCACGTACGATCACGAATATGCGCATCCTACGTGCTTTTGTGCTGGAAGAAGACGGAGCGCCAAAGTACGCGCAATTCAAGCTCACGGGCGTGAACAACGGTTGGGAGTTCCGCTCGTCAGCCAAGGGATCTGTCGATGACGGCGGTATTGTGTTCGACCAGCTGCATGCATCGGGCCACATGTCGCCAGAAAGCACCCCCATCGGTCCATCGAACATTTCAGAGCTATTCGGCAAGAACTGGATCGAGGACTTTGACATTGTCATGGACGGCGAAACGTTCTACCAGCGGCTCCGTCCGAACGGCTCGATGCACACAGGCGCTTTCGGACTGATCAACGAAGTGCGTGGGTCGACGAAGCGCGAAGATGACTACCTAGCGTTTGTCGATGTGCCGAGTGACCTGTGGTCGTCGCGGGAGACATATGGTATGGTGTTCCACCCAGGATTGCTGGACTCGGCATTCCTGTGCACGTGGATTCCTGCCCTGCCGTTTGATGGTCAGAAGCTCGGCGTCGACGCTTTCTTGCCAAACTTGCTGGACATCCTGTCGGTTCGCGCTACGGCGGAAGAGATCCGCCAGGTCAAGCGCATTGTTCTTCATGTGCAGACGCTCATTAGTAACGACACTGACATCAAGCACAATGTCTTGATGTTCGACCGCGACACAGGCAAGACACTTGCGTTCCTCAAGGGTCTTGAGTGCAAGCGTATCAAGGACACGGCCCGTAACCGCGAGGGATACAGTGAAAGCTGGGAGCCGCGTGCATTTGACGCGGATCCCTCACTCATGGAGAGCTGTGCAATGGAAACGAGCCTCACGTCCAAATTCCTGGATAATATGGCAGCGAACGACGACTCGGGCGTGGTGGCAAAGGCGCTCGAGCGCGACTCGGTGATCGGATCGGAGCTTCGCGACGAGTTCTTTGACTTGCCGGGTGTATCGCTAGAGCTGGGCGAGGGCCTCAACAGGCTTGCAGAGAAGCTGATCGAGTCTTCACTCCGCACACCTCGCCGCGTGTTCCGTGTTATTGAGGTGTACGCGCGCCACCGCAAGATCAGCATGCAGCCGCTGGTCACAGCGATGCAGCGCTTGGGCATCTATGTGGACGTGGTGCGTCTGAACGTCGCCAATGCGCTTCGCGGCACGGACGCATTCCTCACAGGCCCTTACGACGTGAAGCAGGCAATCGAAGATTCAGAGCGCACGATCCCTGCCTCGTTTGAGATTGCCGTGGTCTGTGATGTGCTGAATGAAACAACCGACATCAAGTCGACAATGCAGGCGGTCGAGAATCTCCTGGTGCCCGGTGCCTTGGCTATGTATGTTGAAGTGAAGGCATCGACACCCGTGGGCAAGCTCTTCTACAAGGACGCACCGTCGTCGCTTGCCGCCCTAGACCTGCAGCCATTCGGTGTAAGTCCGATCTTCTCGCTTGGCTACATGCGGCGCGATGAGAACGCATGGCCGGCGATCCCGACGATCCCTACGAAGGAGGTTGGCGACCCGACGAGCATGACGCGTGCTTTGGCTGACGACGAGCTCTTGTTCTATCACCAGTTCGGCAACGAGCATCTGATCCCGCAGGCTGTGCGCGAACACTTCAAGAGCGACACCCCTGTCGGAAAGCTGTGGATCATTACCGACGACACGGTCGAAGGCGCATGTGCGATGGGCATTGCCGGCACGGTCACAAACGAGTTCATGACAATCAAGGGCATCTACGTCGCTGTAGACCCATCGATGACGCGCGCCCAGCGCGATGGTCTTATCGACATGTTGCATGAGCGTGAAGAGGAGGGCTCGTTGGAGATGTTCAATGTGATCCGCAATGGCCGTCTGTACGGTCGTCGACTCGTGAAACTGCCGGACATGCACCCGACCGAATTCACGGGCCACGACTGGGTGCTGGAGCTGATTGAGGGTGAGACGCCAAGCGTGCACGCGCTCGCTGCACACGCACACTTCCCACCGAATCCGTCCGACCATGATATCATTGTGCAAACTGACGCGGTTGCACTTAACTTTAAGAATGTGCTGTCGGCGATCGGCCTGCTGCCCGCCGAAGACTGCCTCTCAGAGTTTTCTGGTATTGTACGCGAAGTAGGTGCAGCCGTGACGCGTGTGCGCGTGGGCGACCGAGTCATGGGTACCTCGGGCGGTGTGCGTGAAGGTATCGTTGCCACTGCGTCCGAGTACGCGGTGACAAAGGTGCCAGAAAACATGACGCCCCTTCAGGCCGCCGCATTCCCAATCGCTTACGGCACTGTCTGGCATGGTCTTGTACAGCTTGCGCAGATTCGCGCAGGCGAAACGATCCTCATCCATGCTGCTGCTGGTGGTGTGGGTCTATGCGCTATTCAGATCGCGAAGCGTCATGGCCTCGAAGTCTTCTGCACGGTCTCTTCGAAGGAGAAGCGCGACTACATTCATAACCACCTGGGTGTGCCGTACGAGAACATGGCCAACTCGCGTTCGGTGGCTGAGTGGACGCAAGGCAGCCGTGACTGGCTCGCTAAGCGCGGCAAGCAGGGCTTCGACGTCGTATTGAATTCGCTGCAGGGCGCCGCGCTTCAAGCTGGTATCGATGTGCTTGCTCATCTCGGTCGCTTCGTAGACATTTCGAAGCGAGACCATCTGGCTGGCAACCCAATGTCAATGAGTGGCTTCCTCAAGGCGATCAACTACATCGCCGTGGAGTTGGGCTTGCTTGGTAGGTACGCGCCGACGCGCATGGCATCGCTGCTCGATGAGATTGCAGATGTGCACCGCGCAGCGCCTTTCAAATGCATTTACAACCATGCATTCAATGGCGTGGAGGGCCTGCTGCGCTCGTACGAGCTGATGGAGTCTGGCAAACACATCGGCAAGATTGTCACGGATCTATCGGAGTGCTGTGTGCCGACAAAGAAGCAGCTCCTGTGGAACCCGAACAAGACGTACGACCCACGCAAGTCATACGTCCTGGTCGGCGGTTGTGGTGGTCTTGGTCCACGTCTTGTGCAGTTCCTCATCAATTACGGCGCACGCAACATCGTCGTCACCGGTCGCCGTGGCCAGATCAGCCGCTCTGACCGTCTTGCTCTCGAGCGTCTTGTGCGTGACCCTGCGTTCCCTCACGTGACGATCAAGATCATGGCAGCCGATGCCCTCAAGCCCGAGGCCATGAAGGACGTGATGGCCACGGCCAACTCGCTAGGCCCCATTGGCGGTGTGTTCCTCATGTCGGTTGTCCTGCGCGATGACCAGTTCATGAACATGGACAAGGAGAAGTTCGAGACCGTCATGAACTCCAAGGTGGGCGCTCTCAAGGTGCTTGAGCGAACCATCAACGTGAACAACCTCGACTTCTTGTTCCTGTTTTCGTCGACAGCGGCGCTGTTCTTCAACCCGGGTCAGACAAACTACAACGCTGCTCAGGCATACTTCAACCGCTACGCGCGCGAGCACAAGAATGTCGTGTCGTATGCGGTGCCGGCCATTTCTGACATTGGTGTTTATGCGGAGATGCGTGCGCGATCGAACAATGCAGCACTCAAGATCATGGACGCGCTTGCCTGCACGTCGCGTGAGCTGTGTGAATACATTGCACAGGCCCTTGGTCGTTGCATGATGGGTGGCTCGAACCACGAGGGCTACTTTATTCAGACGATGGACTGGGAAATCATGCAGGAAATCTCCCCCGCAAATGCCTGGAGCATTTCGCACCTAATTGAGCACCACGACGACGAAGGCGACAATGACGAAGACGAAGAGGAAGGTGCTGACCCTGTCGGCGTCTTGCTCGGCAAGCTATTGAATGTCGACATTGCTACAGTCGACGACACGATGTTCTTGTCGACGCTTGGTCTCGACTCGCTTTCAGCGTCGAAGCTCAGTGCAATTCTTCTTGCCGAGTACGGCACGACCGTGACGCAGCTCCAACTTCTCGGCCCTGTGTCGGTGGACTCGCTCCGCCAGATCGTCGCCGAGTCGCAAGGAGACGACAGGGGTGAAGGGGAAGCTGCAGCTGCACCGACCAAGAAATCGAAACCGTCCACACCCTCAAGCGCCGCGGCCAAGCCGCAGGATGGCAAGGCAAACGTTGCTGCTTCTAATAAGATTGACGTCAGTGCCCTCAAGGACTTTGACTATGCATCGGAGCCGGAGAAGCTCGACGACCTGCCGCCTTCGCTCTTGGGTCTTGTGCCATTTGATGCCAAGGTCATGCAGCCCGAGAGTGAGCTCCGTATCCTTGTGACCGGTGCGACGGGCTTTATGGGTGCCACAGTGCTGGAAGCTGTACTGGAGTCGTTCCCTCGGGCACAGGTGACTGCTCTTGTGCGTGGTTCGGTAGAAGGTGGCATGGACCGCATCAAGGACGTGGCGACGAAGCGACATCTCAAGACGCTGAAACACATGGACCGTGTCAAGACCGTGCTGGGTGACGCTAGCAAACCGAAGCTTGGAATTTCGAATGCGGAGTACGCACGCCTCGCTAGTGAGCTTGATCTGATCGTCCACGCAGGCGGTAAGGCTGATCATCTCATGGGCTACCAGACAATCGTCGGCGATAATGTAATTTCGACTCGTGAGGTGCTGCGTCTTGCCTCTGAGCAGAAGGTCAAGGCCGTGCTGAACATTGGCTCAACGAACATGTGGCTCACATTCTCGGACAAGAAGGTGAATGACGAGGTCGTAAACGAAGATGTGGATCTTGACGAGCTTCGCACGGGTCTCTTCAATGGATACTCGCAGTCGAAGTGGGTGGCCGAGCAGCTGTGTGAGCGTGCAAAGAAGCGTGGTGTACCTGTTGTCACCGTGCGGCCTGGTGCATTGGGCGGTAACGCTCGCTCCACATACGTACCAAACGAGGACAGTTTCCTCTGGCGCATGTACAATGGTTGCCGGCAGCTTGGCTGTGCGCCTGACTCGCAGTCGAGTGCTTTCACCGAGACGCCTGCTGACTGGTTCTCCGAGATCCTCGGCAAGCTTATGTCCACGCCACGCACGTGGCAAAGTGGCTACAACGCCTTCCACATCCGCAATGATCGCCTGGTGCGCATGGACAACGTGCCCACTCGTCCTGGCGAGACAAAGCCGAAGATCGTGCCTCACGACGACTGGGTCGATGCCGTCTACAAGGAGGCTAGCAACCCACACTCGACGAATCCATTGACTCCTCTTCGTCACTTCATCGCCAAGGGCCAGCTTGCCCACTTACCGCACTTTGACCAGACGCGTACCCGCGAGATGCTCGGTGACCAGTGGGTTGAGTGTCCGCCCTACAACTTTTAGACACGCATGATGCCAAACTACGCATCTGGGTGTAGCATGCATGCTTGATGTTGTTGGATCTACATGTCATCTCTTCTTCCACTACCTTTTTATATGTCTTTTTTTTTCTTCTTTCTTCTTCAGTATACCTGTGCGAATGGAAAGGGTATGGCGCCTAGTGGCCTGCGTGCATCGCATCGGGGTCTCCCACAGATGATTCTCTCCTAGTTGGCGCTGTGGAGTGACATCTCTGGACCCTCGATGCACACTCATTGGCGCGAGTAATGATCACGCATGATGTTTTTCACTTATCCTTCGTATGCTCACACAGGTTGCGCATCGAACTGGTGCTTATCTTGGTAGATTGGTGTCCCTGGTTAGTTTTGCAAAATGGCTTTTATTCTCAACATGTTGAAACGGCAGGAACAATGGTTTCCTAGCCTTGCACACGCACACGAAGTGGAGCTAGATCACTTGGCAAGTCGCGCGTAGCGCGTTCATATAGTCACGTGCGTGTCAGTTCAGAAAGAAAAGCGGCGGCTGGCTGAGACGCAGGCAAGTCAGGTCAGTGGGTCAAAAGCACAGGCGGTCGACCAATCTCTTCCACGGGCCGTCAATCGCGTGTCTGGTGAACCGTCTTTGGTTGGACTTTACAAGACATCTTAGCGCTTTCAACAACGTGGCGCGCGCTGTGTGAGAGCCTCAAATCGACACACACCTAAGTATGTTCGGGGCTTCTTCGTTTGGTGGCTTCGGTCAGCAGAATCAACAAGGTGTGAACAATGCATCGCAGCCCGCCACAGGCGGTTTGTTTGGCCAGCCAGCAGCTACCACGGGAGCTGCCGGCACAGGCAGCGGCGCATTTGGTGCACCGGCTTTCGGTCAGCCAGCCCAGACAGGTGCGACACCAGCCTTCGGCGCCACAACACAGACGCCAGCCTTCGGCGCGGCGGCGTCGGCGCAGCAGCCGCAAGTGACGCCATTTTCATTCAATCAATCGTCTACAAGCACCTTTGGCGCACCAAAGCCCGCAACCACTGGGTTTGGCTCTTTTGGTGCGTCCGCGCAGCCAAGTACAACATTCGGATTCGGCGCAGCATCGACGCCCGTGCAGCAACCACAGCAGCCAGGTACAAGTGCGTTCGGGTCTGTCCAGCCTGGCTCGGCGTTTGGACAGAACAACACCACGACGTCATTCTTTGGACAACAGCCTGCAGCAATGCAACCCTCGACGTTCGGCGCTTTTGGCTCGGGTATGCCGGCGCACCAGGCCATCACGCAAGGCTCAGCAACTGTTCCATACACGCCGTTTCGTGAGGACATGACGCCGAATGAGCCCAAAGCACATGCCAAAACATTTGAAGTACACCAGTCACTAACATCGATGCCTGCGTATCAAAACATCAGTCCAGAAGAGCTTCGCTTGATGGACTACCAGCAGGGCCGCGGCAAGGGGACCGCTGGGCCGAATCCATCGTCGTTGGGAGCCAGCACCACAGCACCTACCACGACGCCTGCTTTTGGATTTGGCTCGCAGTCTAGCATGGGTACCAATGCGTTCGGGCAGCCACAGGCGCAAACGACACCTGCGTTCGGACAGGCGTCAGGTACCGGTTTGTTTGGCCAGCAGAACAACAACCAGATGGGCTCCACGTCTTTATTCGGTGCTTCCAACACGGGTGGATCATCGGGACTGTTTGGTGCGAATGCGAACAAGCCCAGTGCATTTGGCTCCTCGACATCGACGCCGCTATTTGGACAAAACAATCAGACCTCTGGCACTGGCGGCGGTCTCTTTGGTAACTCGAGCATGACGCAGCCGGCGACAGGTGGTGGGTTCATGTTTGGCGCGAACAACAATCAAGCAAGCACGCAGCCATCGACAGGATTCAGCTTCGGGACTGCGAATAACCAAGCTCAAAACACGCAGCCCAAACCGCTCTTTGGTGGCTTTGGATCCACTTCAACACCTCAGCAGCCATCACAGCCATCGACAGGCTTCTCGTTCGGCTCAACGTCTTCATCTCAGCCTGGCGCGACGAATGCGTTTGGAACTGGCGGCGGCTTTTCATTTGGCTCTGCGAATGCCAATAATGCAAGCACGCAACCCAAGCCAGGCGGTGGCCTATTTGGCTCATCTGCTACGACGCAGCCATCAACGACGTTCGGCTCTTTTGGAGCAGCTGGTAACAATGCTGCGACCAGCGCACAGCAGAACAAGCCTGCCTTTTCTTTCGGTTCGTTCGGCTCCAACCCAAACAATACTTCTTCGACGCAACCTTCAGCTACAACCGGCTTTGGTGCGCCTGCTTCGACGACTGGTGGCGGTGGTCTTTTCGGTGCCAAGCCGCCGACATCCACCGGGACAGGTTTTAGTTTCGGCCAGCCGAATGCCTCTGCACAGCAGCCGGGCACCACCGGTTTCGGCTCGGCGGCCACAAACACGGGCACTAGTGGCGGCATCGGCGGTGGCCTCTTCGGTGCAAAGCCCGCCGGCACGTCGCTCTTTGGAAATCCCGCATCTTCCGCAACACAGCCAAGTGCATCTACTGGTGGTACATCCTCGCTATTTGGTGGCCAGACTTCGACGCAACCGCCAGCATCACAGCCCTCAGGCGGTGGCCTGTTTGGTAGCAGTGCGCCGAAGCCAACATTTTCCTTTGGCTCGGCTGGTTCATCAGGCACTGGCCTAGGCACGGGCGCTGGTGCCGGCACCGGTACCGGCGCTGGATCTGGCACTGGCTTCAGCTTCGGCTCTGGATCTGGCGCAGGTACCGCTGGATCTGCGCCTTCCACCACAGGTGGCGGCGCCGGCGGTGGTCTCTTTGGTCAGAGCCAGCCAGCACCGTCATCGACAGGGCCATCGCTCTTTGGACAAAGCCAGCCTGCTGTTCCGTCTGCTAATACAGGCAGCAGTTTGTTCGGTGGAGCAAAGCCACTGGGCGCGTCTATGCCGACTATGACAGGTGCATCCGCACAGCCATTGCAGCCGCCATCCCTCACGACTAACCCATATGGTACAGATGCTCTTTTGGCAAATGTCGCGGGGGCACCAGCGGCAAGTCAATCGCCGTTGCCGTTCAATGTGGCGCCGAAGAACAAGCCGCCTCTCGTATCTCCGTTTCGCTCTTCGCCGCGCAATGCTGTGCGTGTGACGCGTTTGCGTGGCTCAACACCTGGCCTTGATATGTCACGCAGCATACGAGAAGGCACTCCAAGTGACCGCGCTACACCTGTGCGTGCAGGAAGTGTGGGCTTGTTCCGTCAGCCCAGTGACGCTGTGGCGCTGTCGCCTCAGGCGTTTATTCCTCGGTCAACCTCCAAGCGACTCGTCCTCGATGGCGATACGAGCTTGTCCCGCTCGCCCAGTATGTTGCGAGAAGGTACGCCACGTGCTTCGGTACCGCCACGGGCTCGATTCTCACCTGCTGTTGAGAAAGTGCTCAGTGGCAGTGGAGGCGCTTTTGGAGGCGACTCGATCGCCGGCGGTGCTGGTACCGGTAATACCAGCAGCCTTAGCGGAACAGGGGCCGAGGCGGACTCGTCGCTTGTGCTGCCAGTGCGTGAACCGTCATATACGGCATCACCGGCGCCCAGGGGTAAGAGCGCACGACCGTTGCAACACGGCGACTATTACACGGAGCCGTCGCTACCGGCGTTGCGTAGCATGCGATTTGACGACTTGTCTCATGTGGAGCACTTTGTCGTGGGCCGCATTGGTTTTGGGCGTTTGGCATTCCTCAAGCACGTCGATCTTACAACAGTGCCGAATCTCAGCTTCATTGCCGGAGGCGTCGTCCAGCTTCGTACGAAAGAGTGTTTCGTGTACCCACAAGAAGAGGACTTGGAGTCTGATGTACCCCTAGATGGTCTTTTGCCGAACTATGTGCCAGTGCCGAAAGCACCTCTGGGTACAGGTTTGAACGTGCCGGCCCGCGTAAGTTTGGAGGGATGCTGGCCCGTTGACCGAGCAACTCGCGAGCCATTGCGTGACGAGTCGCACCCACGGGTCAAGCAGCACATCAACAAGCTGCGGAACAAGAAGGAAACGGACTTTGTGTCGTATGACGCACTGTCTGGCACATGGACGTTTGAAGTGCAGCACTTCTCGCGCTATGGCTTGGACGAGTCGGATGAAGACGACGATGACGCTGACGTCGATATGCCCGCACACACGCGTGTTGGCATGCGCGATGCAGACAATGTGGACGACGAGGATGAGCCGCCGCCCATGAAGCTTGGCGAGGAAAGTGATGACAGCGGCTCTAGCGCGATGCGGGAGAGCGAGCTCATGAGCGGTGATGAGGATGAGGATGAGCAGCCTATGACAGACTACGATGTATGGGTTCCGACGATCCGCGATGAGCCTGTTCCTGCACTGGCACGGCGCTCCATGACCCCTGCCGCTGCCTCGCGGCTCACCCCCGGCGTGCCAGACGCACGGAAAGTCCAAGTGATGCGGGCGAGTTTTTTTGGGCAGGCGCCTCCGACGCCAGGACCTGTCGGGGGCGTAAAGCTTAGTGGTCCCTCGGCCCAGCTGCCATTGCGCCACACGTCGCAGTTGATGCAGGGTCGCACCAGCGCGAACGTTAGCAACGACGATGGCGTCAACGCGGATGTCGACGAGGCACAAGAACCTGTTGCAGCAGCAGCAGCCGTTACAGACGCCGGCCCTGCCGACGTCACTGACATGCCTCCGATAGAAGAGCCACCGGTGCATGACCGCGTGCCGGTCGCGCGTGTCGAGTCGAGCCTGTCGGCCCTTGACACGTCGCTGTGCGCCGACCCAGGCCTGTTTTTATCACGGAGCTTCCGAATCGGCTGGGCATGCAGGGGTGCAGTGCTGGCGCACAACGGGACACTGCACGGACTTGCATGCCCCGGCTGGACGCAGGTGTATCTGGATCGCATGCGCGTTTACAAGAACGAAGCGGAACAAGCTGCGTCACTCAGCACAGCACGCAAGCTGCTTGAACTGCAACTTGCCAGCACACACATTGAGCCGTCGAACGAAGGAGGCAGCATTCCACGCGTTTCATTTCAACCAAACACGACGTGCGCAAGCATTGCAAAACACTATGCACCGGATGACAAGCAATACGCTGCCCAGCTCTGGCACCTTGCGAGCGTGCTCTTTGACCCCGTCGACTTGAAACTCCCCAACGATGCTTCTGACGCCTGGCATGAGCACGTTTTACAGCGCAGACGCAAGACAGCATTTTCTTCCTGGCTCGAGCGTGTTGTATCTGCACCTGTGCAGGCAGACGTACGTGCGCACATCGCGGCATCGCGCCGGACGGACCTGGTCTTTGCACTCCTGACCGGTCACCAGGTAGAACATGCGGCGGAGGCTGCGCTGGAGGCGGGGCATGTGCGCCTCGCAACCCTGGTGGCTCAGGCCGGTGGATCCTTGGACGTGCGTGCCGACATTCAGGAGCAGCTCGATACCTGGCATGCCGAAGGCGTCGATGCCGACATCGATCACGCCATGCTCCGCGTATACGCCCTACTGGCTGGCCAGGTCGTGAGTGCCCAGGTGTCTGGCGCACGTGCACGAGACGCACGCACCATTGCGATGGCACGTGGCCTGGACTGGCGCCGTGCTCTAGGACTGCATGTGTGGTACGGCACGCCGTGGGAGTCGCCGCTGGAGGCGAGTGTGCGGAGCTATGAGGCGGCAGTGCATGCACCTAGCGAGACAGTACCGCCTCTGCCGACGTACCAGGCAGAAGCACAGCTAGGTGCGCTGAAGCAGCGCGAGTTGATCCAACAGGCCGGCGCTCCTCGCGATGCACTTTTTGAGCTCCTCAAGCTGCATGTCGATGCGACATATCCGTTGGAGCATGCACTGGATGCACGCAACTTTGGCAAAAGCGCTTTGGATCACACCCTTCCATGGCATGTGTGCATGTATTTGTCTCGCGCATTGCGTGTTCGTACGTGCATGGACCCCCACGTCGAGGACCGACTCACGTCTCTGTATGCGGCACAGCTCGAAGAGACTGGCGAATGGCACTGGGCCGTGTTTGTGCTTTTGCACCTTCTGCACGACCAGGTCCGTGCGCAAGCAGTGCAGGCACTGCTGGCGAGACATGTGGATGTCCTGGATGCGCACTCTGCCTTTCTTACAACGACTCTGCATGTTGACGAAACTTGGCTATGGCAGGCCCGCGCTCTTGCGGCGCATGCGCGCAGTGACTACTTCGCTGAATACGAATGCCGACGCCATGCTCGTGACCTGTCTGGCGCACATGCCGTGGCCGTGCGGCATCTAGCGGCGGAATCGTTCTTGCGCGGTGATACGCAGCTGCTGGTGGACCTCTTCCGCCCCATTGCCGACGAGGCAGAAGCCAGCTCAGCCGTGCCAATCAAGGGTTGGAATGAGGGCGGGCGCGTCCTGCTGGACTATGCGACGCTCCCGCAGATCTTGCCACCCCTTCTGGCCAAGGCACATACCGGGTCACTGGAAGCGTCCGAGCGGCACGCGTTGCAGCAGGCCACTGTGCGAACGCATGAGCTTATGGATCGCGTGCCGCTCTTGTACGCAGACACGACAGATCTTATGAGCACCGTTGCGCGCTCGGAAATGCTCGCAGTACTGCAAAACTTCACACGGCTTCTTGCTAGCGAGGCTGGCGCTCCGGAACCTGTCCGGCACTGGACGGCTGCGAATCCGCCTGAAGTTGAGCAGCTGCAGGCGGCCGCACGCGACTTCACCTCGTCCATGCTCGCATGTCTGTGAGCGCGGCAGCTTGATAGATGACAGCATGGCGGCTGTCCGTAGCACGAATAAGCCCTCTCGCTTCCATCATGTGTAGAGCTGCTTCAACTGTTGAACGTGGCACGTTCGTGAAACGGCCGTCCGCTTGAAGCAAATGATGCTGGAGCGATGCAGTACGGATGCGTTTGCGTACCAACGAAGTCCATCGTGTGCTTCTGCTTGGTGGCACTACCACGCGCAGCATTATGGCGAGGTGGCACGCAACCAGATATGGACATGCGACCTGGTACGTCACGCCATGTTGGACTACGCGTCCGAGGCGGACAAGTGAGCGTAAGGCTTTATGTATGAGCTCATGCACTTTTTCTTGAACGACTGTGGGTGTAACAGGTGTATGTGGGGAGCGCTTGCGGTGCTTCTCACGCACGATGCTCTCAGCTCGCTGGGCAAGAATCAGAGATAATGTAGGGATCGAAAAGGCCGGCACGTTGGAGAGAGAGAGTGTCGTGGCTTGCTGTATAGCGTGCTCAGTGGTTGTGTTCAAGTACAGCCACACATAATACGTGAAAGCCCGTGTGGAAAAAGATTCAAATGGAGACGGCATTTGTTCAGGTCTTTCAGATACTTGCCTGGGTATAGATGCGCATAGAACGGCATGATCAGGTGCATGCGTGCGCTGACGTGGCACTGGAAGGACTTGAGGAGATGCGCATCGTGTGGATGGTACAAGGCATGGCGTTGGTTGAATTGGAACTGAAGAACATGACTCTAGCTGTACAGGAGGTATTTGCGGGGATCGAGAAGTAGGCGGTAGTTGGGATTTCCGTCGTCGTATGTACCGATGTCGCCCTTGTTCGTGTGGCTCTGGTGGTTCTAGTGGATCTGACAATAGTGGTGGTGGTGGTGGTGGTGGTGGCAACATAGGCGTCTTAGTTTCCTGGTTGCATGGGCCATTTGTGTCACAGGGTGGTGGCATACGATCGTACATGCGGGCGAAACGCAGAGCTTGTATCAGATGACGCGGTTCTTCATTTACATCCTCTGCCTGACCTGTCTGTAAATGCACCAAGCGTTGCATGAGCACGTACCAAACACAACAGCTTGCAAAATCTGAACGCCAGCTGCGCGCTCCGAAACCCGCGCACGAACTCGCACAGTGTCGCCAACATCAAACAGGACCACATTGTGGTACAGTGTCGGCATGGGGCGTACGTAACACGAGTCAATGCCTGCATGAACGGAGTCAAGCATTTTCATCGACACATGTCCGCGACATTGAACATGGATAATGCCAGACCCATCATCTATGATGTACTCGACGTATGCATCGCGTTGTAGCGCACCAACAACCGTAGCGACGAGATCCACATATACACAGGGCCATCGACCATGGAAATACATGTGCAAATCGCGCTCGATCGTGAATCGTGGATATGCACGCACTAGCTCTTGCACATGGCGCACACAGCATACGAGTGCATTTTCCGGCTCATTTGCCCAGACATACTGTGTGTATGCCGCGCCAAGGTCTTCGGACGCCTCAGCACGCGCCATGCTATAGCATCACGACGCGTGTTTAGAAAAAATTAGGACGTGGAGCAAAGCGTACCAAAGGCCGGCCTCCAAGGCAGGAGGGCGTCGCTCGCCAAAGGGAAATCAGCGCGCGCCTTGCAGCACGGACCGATATTGTGGGGGAGGAAAAGGATGGGAGAGAAAACCTAAATCTGGGACGATCCGCTACAATCGGATCGCTCTTGCGCCACACCATGTGGATGCGACTTTGGGGGCTTCGCGCTGCACTAAAGCCGCGCGCTTTGAGTTTGCCCTTGCCTACTAAGCTGGCGCGGTGCTCTGGTATCGTGCGCACTTATGCAACAGGGAAGCAATGCAACAAGTGTGGGACCACCAACACGGCCGCTGCACTTCAGTGCCAACAGTGTCACGCACTCCAACCCCTGCCGGCTAGTGTAGACTTTTACGATGTGCTTGGAATGCCGTACAACACTGTGCCCGCACACGGCTGGAGAATTGATCAGCGTGAGCTTAAAGCCTTGTGGCGCCGCACGATGGCCATCGCTCATCCCGATCGCCTTGTAAACAAGGACCAAGACGAGCAGCAACTCGGTGCCCAGCAAAGTGCAATTGTCAATAAAGCCTATGAAACACTTGATCAGCCACTTTCCCGCGCTCTTTACCTCGTACGTATCATGAATGTGTGTGTGTGTGTGTGATGATCCCACTGACATATGTCGATGTCGACCCTCAGCTTCAACGTGCGGGCGTCGAAAGTGTAGAAGAAGGCATGTCGGTAGAAGACCCGTCCTTGCTTATGGAGGTGATGGAACTTCAGGAAACGCTCCAAGATGCAGAAGACCAAGCTACCGTGGATCAAGTCGGCGCTGCAAACCAGGAGCACCTACGCGACGTGCTACACGAGCTGGACGCGGCCTTCGCCGCGCCTCATACCGACACGGATCGCATTCGACAACTCGCCGTCCAGTTGCGATACTGGACCAATATTGAGAAAGCCGTGCGCGAATGGCAACCGGGTCAGCGGGTAGAGTTGCATCACTGATCTGCGAAGAAAGAGTCTATGTGTGTATTTAAACAGTAGCAGCGCATATCAGCGCAATGTCATCAATTTTTCCTCCAGGGTAATGAAAACCATGGCGTGCAGCATCAAGCTGGAACGGGCTTACTTTCTCTTCTGTCATTTGGCACAAACGAGCATACTGCATCAATGTCGAGGCCATCACATTGGCAAAGTCTTGCTTTTCGTCCGCCAGCGTTGCACCCTGCTTCTTGCAAGCGGACCAGTGCTCACGATGCTTGTCTTGTAGCATATCCACCAGCTGTAGCAACTCTGGTCGCCGCGGTGCATCGGGCGTCAGTGCATCTCGCGGTGGTAACTTGCAATGCACATTGTCCAAGAACCCATCTGTCATCACAAGCACCATATCACCACGTTGAAGATCAAACTCCTGCACAGCAGCATCGTCAGGATAGTTCGTCAATGAGCCCGGCTGCGCCATACTCGCTGGAACCTTGGCCAGCTGATATGGACAGTTGAATCCATACAGTTGAGGTACAGAACTGTTAACCACTTGCATGCGACCTTCAGGGCTTTTAGGATCTGGGCGCAAATGCAGGTATCCGGAGTCTCCCAGATTCACGCATGAAGCTTTGCCTTGTACGGCATCTAAACGAAGTAGACACGCTGTTGAGCTACCCGCCTGAATGTCGGGATTTTTGGAAACTTGTTCAAACGCATGCTCAAGAATGACTTTGGGAACCGGAAATGACGGGTGTGATTCGGCATATTTCATCGCAGAGTACAGCAGTGCATTTGAATAATGTGCAGGATCAATGCCTGAGTCACTCCAGCCACCGACTCCATCGGCTACACCCAAAAGCACGGTCGATTGATCCGCTGATTTTGTCACAAATAGTGCATCCTCACCTGCATCGCCACCTTTCAGCATTTTCTTCCGCCATCGCTCCAGTTCGCTATTCGCAATGATGCCACCACGCAGTGGCGCACGAGATTCTGACCTCCGCTGTTTCCTTGGCAAGTCCTCTTGAGCCGCAGCAGAGGACTCATTTGATTCTTCTTCTTCTTCTTCTTGCATTTCCCTTGGCTTGGCGGCAAACGCATATGCTGTGACGATTTTCATCGGCTTGTGTTCGGGAGCCGCCGCTGACGTGGCAGGTGTTGGCGGCGGGGCCGGCGCTGCATGGAGAGGACGAGTTGGTACAACAATGCGCGAAATTGGCTTTGGTGCTCGAGCTGCAGCGCTCGGAGCCACCATGCGCTTCAAAGTGCCCGCCGTGGCATAACTAGGACGCCACGACCGACTGCTCGGAATCATGGTGGCAACTGGGAGAAGAACAACTCGGCTCTGGCGATCATGAATGTGGAGGACATTTGTCCATACCTTCGACAATGCCATATGACTGGACAAAATCATTTTTCATAATGTGGATGATCTGCAGATAGGAAGATAGAGTGATAGCAGCGTAATCGGCAATTTATTTTTTTTTTTGCTGCACGGTGCACGATCATAGTACAAAATGGCCAAGGCCAAAAGTGCTGGAAAAGCAGCCGCTAAGGCTGCTAAGAAGGCGAAGCAAGAAAAGGTATGTGTGTATTTGTGCGCATTTTTTGTTGCACTCAGTGTTGCTTGCTAACCTTATGTAGCTCGCCGAGCGCCGAGCGACAAAGCAAAAAAAGAAAGGATCTAAAGGTAGCAATGTCAATGACATGGAGGAAGAGGATCTCGACGCTCTCTTAGAGCAATACCGAGCTGAATGGGAGGAGCAACATTCAACTACAGAAGAGCAAACAGGTGTCACACCCAGTCGCCGAGCAAATGCCACGTACGTTCTTGATGATTTCGTCATGCCCAGCCTAACGGTCAGCCTCACGCCATGCCCCTTGGGAAATGATCTTTGGTTATACGGCGGTGAATACTTTGATGGTGAAAAGTGTCTTTTTTACCAAGACTTGTTCCGTTATATTCCGGACAAGAACGAGTGGCGCTCTTATTCAAGTATGTGTGCTCATGGTTATGAATGTAAAAACTGACAAAGCCCAGGTAAAACACAACCAGGACCACGCTCAGCACATCAAATGGTGGCTTCTCCAGCTAGTGGCGGACAGCTTTGGTGCTTTGGTGGCGAATTTGCTAGTGCAAAACAGACGAATTTTCATCACTATCGAGACTTGTGGGTATATTCCATCGCCGAACGCGCATGGGATAAAATCGAGACAAAAGTGAGGCCCAGTGCCCGAAGTGGCCATCGAATGGCCATGTGGAAGCATTATATTGTGTTATTTGGCGGTTTCGTTGACACTGGAGTGCGAACGACATATTTGCAGGACCTCTGGATCTTTGATACACTCGAATACAAGTGGCAAGAGATCAAGCAAAATGACCTGCGGCGGCCATCGGCACGAAGTGGCTTTTCGTTCCTGCCCACACCTGATGGCATCGTGCTGTACGGCGGATACTGCAAAAAGTATGTCAAGGGCCAGCGAACTCAAGGGTTGGCACTTGATGATGCATGGCTCCTACAGATGGATGAGGACACGTCTAAAATTCAGTGGATCAAGCGCCGAAAAATCGGTTATGCGCCAAATCCGCCACGATCCGGCTGTACCATGGCGCTATGGGCAAATCGAAATATGGGAGTCCTTTTCGGTGGTGTCACCGATACGGAGCATGATGAAGAGTCTATGGAAAGCACATTTTGGAATGATTTGTATGGATACCAATTGGCGGGAATGGGTCGATGGATTAGTCTGAATTTGCGCATACCCAAAAAGAAAAAGGCGTCTAAAGTAGATGCCGATGATGAGATCGCATCAGACAACGAGAACGATGACCCCAGCACCACGCTTCCGTTAACAAGATACAACACGATGCTGGCTGTGCAACGGAATACTTTGTACATGTACGTGCATATAAGAAAGAGTGGCTTACTTGGCAGATACGGAGGCATCTTTGAAAGTGGCGATGTACGTGTTATAGATGACGCTAACGTCAGCGCGAATATACGCTCGATGACTTCTACACGATCGATCTATCTAAGATGAACAGGGTCATATGTTTAAAAGAATGTCCGATCGATCATTTGGAATGGCACAGTTCTGACGAGGAGGATGACGACGATGACGACGACGATGATGACGACGATGATGAGGAGGATGATAATCAAGGAATGGAGACTGCTGAACCTGAAGGTGTGGAAATTAGTCACATGGAAGAAGAGGAGGATGGATTGTGCAATTTGGAAGGGCTTCGTGTTAGCGACGAAGACTTGTCGGATGAAGCAAAAGCTGAGTTGGAAAAGAAACTGGCTCTGCGTCGACAAGCTACTACTTTTATGGGTGTTTCAAAAGATACAACTCGCTCAGAGGCAGATATACTCTCGACACCAGAGCCTGGTGAAATTTTAAAAACATTCTACGAACGCTCAAAACATTACTGGGCTGCGCAAGCCCACGAAATTGCGCAGGGCCAGTCTCGTGGAAAGCAACTTCGACGTGATGGATTTGATGTATGTAAAATGCAGCAGTGACTAACGAATCTTAGCTTGCAGAGAAGCGGTATAATGAGTACAAGCCTATTTTGGAAGAGGTATGTGTGCACCAAGCTGTAAAAGAATCATTTTTTAACGTTCGTTAGATTGAACGGATTCGAAAGGATGCTGGTCTCGATGAAGATGAAATGGCTTCCAATGTACCTTTGCGTCGACTTGCAGGCACCGGCTCCGAGAGCCGACATCGTCGTTAATCTGTCTATGCATGTTGGGGCACTTGCGTGCTTCACAAACGGTTATTTCCTCCCCACATGAGTGGAGAGAAAAAACTGAAGTCATTAAGCACAACGTAGAAATTTAGCCAGTTCTCCACAGCTATTCCCTGACCCGCCTACTAGGGCAAAGTTCCGGCGCTTTTACACTGAACAGTAGGCAACATAAGAATGCGACCCATGCCGAAATTTCATCGTGCATCGCCGTCGATCGAACCAAGGTCTAGACCAGGACTGAAAAGATGTCAGGTTCAACGCTCATGGAGAAGTTCGATCGCATGCCAAAGGTAAGCACAGATGAAATGTTGGCTAATCTTGTTTGCAGCTTCGGCAGTTTGATGCGTTTCCAAAAGTACGTGAATCATAAGTTCTTACGCAAAACGCAGACACAGCCGATCTACCAGAAACGAACATCGTACGGCGGATTCGTGACCCTCGCAGTGTTCATTGCAACCATGGTCATGATCTGGTATGAAATTCAGCACTATCTGATGCTGAAACCGACGTATTCATTCGACATTGACAGTCATGTTGGCGGCTTTATGCAAATCAATTTGGACGTTGTCGTCGCGACACCATGCGGTCGTACGTACCCATATGACGTGCGCTTTCCATGTATACTTACTCCATCAGGTGTGTCGATCGATCTCCGTGATGCTTCAGGTGATACGCTGCATTTTTCTGAAGATGATATCGTGAAAGACCCTGTGGACTTTAACAAAGAAAGGCAGCGTGCCCAAAAACGCAGCTTGACGCAGTACTTCCTGAAGATGCTTCACAGTCAGTACAGAAATATGAAAAAGATTGAACGGAAGGACAAGAAGATTGTCGCCGGTGGTCCGCGGCACCGAGACTCTGGTTTTGACTTCTCAGATCCCATGGAGAATGCTGAAGAAGCTCGAGCCTGCCGAGTATACGGCAGCATTCTTGTGAAGAAAGTGACGGGTAACTTGCACATTTCTACATTCGTCCCTACGTTTATGGCTGTAAATGCGCATGAAAATGGTATGGGAATTGACATGTCGCATATTATCCATGAATTTAGCTTCGGCGACTATTTCCCAAATATTGCGGAGCCGCTAGACGCAAGCTTAGAACTCACAGATGATCCAGCTGCTGCGTTCCAATATTTCCTGTCTGTCGTGCCGACTCACTTTATTCAAGGACGTCGCGTGATCAAGACGAACCAGTACAGTGTGCACGACTACAAACGAAACCCAGAGGGTAGCCTTACCTTCCCTGGCTTGTACTTCAAGTACGACATTGAACCACTTACGATGAAAGTTACTCATAAGTCTGTTTCCTTGGTGGCATTTATTGTGCGTGTGTGCAGTGTGCTTGGCGGTCTGTGGATCTGCACTGATCTGGCTATTCGCATATTTAATCGGCTCATGGCTGTTCGGCTATCATGGGCGCATGGAATTTCGATAGACCCTGCAAGTACGTCGCCGATGTCATCCAGCCACTATGAGCCGCCATACTTTTCAGGACCACTTGATCCTCAATCGCAGGCATACTCGCCCTATGGCTCATATGGATCGAGTTCAGCGAACTTTGTCACACATGGTCCAGGGGAAACGAAGTACCGCCCTTCATCTGCCTTCTAAGTTACAAAGATGTACAGGTGGAAGGATGTTGTGATTGACATGGTTGGGTCCTTCATTTTTTTCCCTCTATGTATCTCTTCCTTGGTTTTTTTTTTCTTCTTCTTCTTCTTCTTCTATAATTCCAACTATTTCGTTCTTTGTCTTTACTCGGCTTGGACAAAAGGACTGTCGAAATCAGTATGAATAGCACACGCACTTTTCAATGATGTCAAACCCGTCGACGGGGCTTATGAGTGTGAGATTTGTGCCACGTAGTACAGCAAGACCTAAGGTACGCCGCTCGCCCGTAGTGTTTCCATTTGATGGATCATGCTTAATCTCTTCGACATCGTCCATGACAAGGTTCATAAGCTGATCATACCCTTTTAATGTTCCAACAACTGAATGTGTCAGATATGCACCCACGTGTCTCCCCACTCCCTCTTGACGCAATATTGCCACCCCAAAATGCGATACATACCTTCTCGACCACCCATGAACTTCACACGAATTTCCTTGTCCACGTACTTAGCTAAATTAAGAATGGCCTCTTTCTTTGGCTTCTCCTGCGGCGCACCGCCATGACCGTGTCCACCGCGGACACTGTAGTCACCGCGTCCACTTCCACGGCCTCCTCCGCCGCGGCCACCGTATCCCTAATGCATCAGCATCACATTTTTTTTCACACCTACTCGATCGGTCATGCTGGTTGTCGAAGGATCGTGATCGCTACTACACGCGTGTTGCTCCGATGACGATGATTATGCTGCCGCCGTCGCCGCCGATTGTCTTGCAGGGTTCGTTCATGTCTCTCAGCACTTGGTGACTAATCATTCACGTGGCATTTCGTGTCACACCTGCATGCTCTCTCCGCACAGTGACGAACCATACACGGTGCTACAAACAAACGGGCACATTCTTCGTTATACGCTGTGACCAGCGAGTGATGGCGTCGCAGGACGTAACGCGGTTTCTAGCATCAATTGGGTCACCAATTGTTGATGAAAATGTAGATGTTCCGTCGAAAAAAATTCCATCCGCTGATGCACTTAAGTTGATCGACGCGCGCATCGAGGCACTTGCTCCGCCGTCAACGTCGCATCCAGTCATTGACGAGCAAGTTTCGTCAACAGATCCACCGGATGAGGTATGTCGTGAAGTAACTTACATGAGAAGATTATCTCATCTGATTTGTTTCATGCTCTTATATACTATGCTCGATCCACCGCTGTGTATACACACACATCATCTGTTATATCCATTCTTTCAGATATGTCTCGCCCATTAGAGGCAGTCGCTAAGCTCAAAGATTCTTTTGAAGTGCGGGACTTGGACAGCGTGTCTGAACTAATGCCGATAGTTCAGAATGAATTGCACATCTGTGGCGTGAAAGTTGATTGGGCACAAGCGCAAGTCACCAAAGAAGCGGTAGGTTCTCTTGCAGATTATGCTTCGGTGGACCAGTTAATATCAATTTGCGGGCACCTTGCTTCCGACATGCTTAAACAAGCACATGCGCAAGTCGAAAGCGGTCTCCACGTGAGGCGGACAGATACTGGAATGTTGCTATCGATACATCCTCCGTCCAAGTTGGCAGAAACGCTTCAGTCCAACGTCATGAGTGATGAGGCAGTTCGTGATATGTCTGATGTACTCCGAAAAGATGTGTTTGAGCCGTTACTCCGAACATCACGTCGTTGGGTTGCGACTCAACTAGAGCATGGTTTAGAACTCAGCTGCTCGTCGGATGTATCGACTACGACACTAGAGCTTGGCGCATCCGTGCCTGAGCTCGTAGCTATTCTGTCAATGATTAAGGAAACCCTTGCAGCGCAACCGAGAGTTTTCTTAATGCTATCCAAATCACTTATCCCGCCTATTATCGAATTATTCAAAGCGCATCTCTTGAGATGCAAACCGCCGATTGGATCGTCGCAGGATGCGACCAAACTTAAACAACAGATGGTATCTTGCACTCTCGAGTTTCATCACGCACTCGTGCAACTCCAATACGTGTCTGATCAAATGCCTCGCACTAAGCATCTTCCCTGTATGCCCGAGCCACTTTCCGATCTACCCGTGTGGACACGAACATTTGATGTTGTATGTAAGCAACATTTTCTCGGCTGTCTGATTGATCAAGTGCGTGTTTTAGTGCTTCAAGGAAACGATAAATGCTGGGATACTGAGACGAAGGTCATGACAAGCCCCATCCATACGCCGCAAGACAATCCTGACTTGCGAATTCAGTCTGTCTATGAGACAGGGCCTTTGGCTCGTTCACTAAGGACAGTTCCACAAGCCGATGGCCCTCCGGGATTGGAATTCGATTTGAAGCCTGAACTTGTGTCAGTTCCTGAACCGAAACAGGAGACAGAGCCTCAGACACAGCCCGCCAGTGCATTTCGTCCAAAGCCTAGCAAGTCGAAAAAGCCGACCTTGGGTGGAGTGAAAATTGGTGCAAAACTGCCAGTACCCGTACAGGAAGCGTCGTCGAGCTTGCCACCGCCCAAAGCCCCAACACCACCGCCGAAAGTGCCAACGCCCGAGGCACAAGATGATTGGGGGTGGGGGGATGAAGAGGCGGATATGGATGCATGGGATGAGCCCGACAAGTCTCAAGCCGACGACATGGGCTCATCGGTACAAGAGACGTCTGAGGATCCATGGAACAAGACTGAGCCTCGGAACAAGGACGCTGGCACTCGGGATTTTGAGCTGGATGAAACGGAGCAAATGGGTTCATCAAGTAAGGACGAGAATGAGAATGGGAATGACAATGAGAATGAGAAAATGGAGCAAAGACGGCCACCAAAACAGTTGAATGTGGACGCGGTGCCGAATGAAACTGAATCAGACGACTGGGATTGGGGTGAGGATGAAGATGAGAATGAAATCGAAAAAATGCTCGCTGAGCCGGCAACTCGACTTCCTGCGGCTGTATCAGACGATCCAGCGTCCGGCTCCAATGGGGCAGACTCAAAGAGAGTTGACTCTACGGGTACTACATGTTTGGCGTCTGACAATAATTTTGGCCCTAAGTCATCCGCGGCCCAAGTACCCGACTCAAGCGTCCCTTCGAACATGCAGTTGGAAGAGTCGCTTGATGCTTGGGAATGGGACAATGATACCGGTATAGAAGAGACCCCAACCCCCGCCCTGCAAGATCCAAACACAGCGGTGTCAGCGGCACCGATAGCATCGGCGGCATCAGCATCGCCTTCGATGACCGCGACGACTGCGGCCATGAGCAGCACTATCACTGTTTCGAGACGTGTGCTTGATATTTGTCGTGTATTAGAGAACCAGTGGAATCACCTCGATGAAGACGTACCCATGCGAGCTTCGCTCGCACATGGCTTTCTCATGTCTGTCCAGTTGTTTCGCGGCTTGATGCCGATTGTACATGCTAAGGTGCTTCAACATGTGGCCCTGCTAGGTATGTTGTATGTGAATGATTGTTCGTATCTGGCCAGCGAACTTCGTTCATATACATCCAAGTGCACAAATTGGGGTGCGTTCCGTTTACCAGGGGGACCCACTTTTGAGGTATCGCTCGCGATGGAAGCAGATTGCCTTGACAACATAAGCGCTCAGTGGCGTGAAGCATTGATGAATATTCAGCTCAATGCACTGCACGAGTCTCTGGACGGAACAGATAGCTTTGCAAGAACGGATATGCCGGATCAGTACGACGCATGTGTGCGATCCATCGAGCAAATTGAGCATATTCTGACGCACCTGTCCTCAGTGTGGAGCCAAGTTATGCGAGCCGATGAGCTAATGTGGCTGCTGTGCCAGTTAGTGGATGCCATATTTGTGCGGGTTTTACGAGAGATGGAGGATCTGCAAGACATTTCTGAGCAGGAAAGCAACCGACTTGCTGAGCTGTGTCGTAAGCTTATGGACACGGCGAGCAAGGTTCTGCACGGCTCAGAGACAGACGTGCCGACATACTTCAAATTTGCGTATCTGCCTGACATTCTGCAAGGTTCGCTCGCAGATATCGAGTATTTGCTTTTTGATAATGAGAGCGGCAGTGCGCTGGCCGACTACACCCGAGATGAGATGAATCTACTGGTGCGTGCACTCTTTGCCGATACGCCGCAAAGGCGGCGCTTGCTAGACCGAATACAGCGATGGACGTGATGTGCGATGGTGCTCTACGGCATGTTGTATTTGGTTGTTCATTTCTCATAACGCTACACAGAATGCGAGGCAAGAGCTGAAACGGACAAAAAAAAAAAGAGAAAAGATATCACGGGGAAGAGCCCCTACCGATCGATATAGTTTGTACATGATGGCAGTATTTGACCGAACCGCCTAAGCGAGAGCGGATGGAGCAGGATGGTTCGCAGAGAAAATGAACAGGTTGTTAGTCGCTGCAATTGCAATGGTGTCTTCTTTTGGATGGTAGCTGGCATGCAAAATCTTCTTGTTAAAGTCCACATTGTTGGAGTTGATATGCGATGGGCCAAAGCCTCGTGTTCCGGGCTTGTGCATAGCCGCGAGTTTTCGGGACTTGAACGCCGACTTGTCTGCCTGTAACACTACACTAGAGTCACGCTCCCAATCCACAAGGTGGAAGTAGTTACTGTAGCTGCCAGTCAAGACAGTCGAGTTGTTGGGACCCCATATGCCCTCGAACTTGTCGAAGATGCAGTCGTTTTCATATAGGTCACATAGTCGTGGACGGAGATAATCGTGGATCGGCATCGTAGCCAATGGCCGCGACTCCATGTTCACATCCCAGACTTTGAGCGATAAGTAGTCGCGCGACAAGATGTACCTGCCATCATGGCTAAATCGCACGTCTGATATACTGCTTATAATCTCACTGAAGAACGAACGGTTTGCTTGGTCCTCTTCTTCTTCAAATAGCTTCGCGTGCCGGTCACACAAGGCTGACTCACGCATGTCAGCAAGTTTGATTGTGCCTTTTGAGCTCGAGTACGCAAGCTCGTTGCAGTTGATCGGGTGGAACTGCGCAGCAGTGATTACTTCAGTGAGCTCCTCCATATTCACAGGCTTGATATCAACAATGTTGAAGCTCTGATCACTAATGCCCAAGTTCCAAAGATTGATGCGCAGATCGTCAGCACTTATATACGTCTCGCCATCCGAATTTACGGACAGAGAATTGATATGGTAAGCATGTGCATTGGCGTAAATTTTGCGCGGCACAGCCGCAACGATAGTGTCGTGATACACGAGGCGCGGCATACGCAAGAGTCGAGACTGTGCTGGTGAAATTATTGGTGCAATAAGTCCACTGGTGTTTTGTGCTCCGAGTTTGAGCAAACTAGGATGCAACGTCCCGTTAGCAGGCGACTCGGAATGCGCTGAAGACGACATGAGGACCGCTGCAGGGTCTTCTCCAGTCGCAAGACTTCCTTCCGCAACGGCATTGAGCGGTTTATCAAACACTTTCCATAACTTGATAGTTTTGTCTAAACGGTACAAAGGAATAGGTTAGCAACGTGAAGGAGAATCGCTCATTCGAAACATACCGTTGGTACTAAGCAGCATGTGGGCAGCATTTTGTCGCTTGCACCAGCAGATCTGATTGATTTTTTCTTCAATTTCAAGCGATTTCAGATAATCGAACTCTGGCTCATGTGATTGAAATTCGGTGTGAAAGCGATACTCACAGCCCTGCTTGCTGCCGCTACCGCCATTCATCAAATCACTCCGCTCGAACATTACGACGCGTCCACCTTTATCGCCTGTAGCGAGGTAGTTGCCGGTTGGATCGAACTCGACAGTGGAAATAATATCAGCCTCGGTGATATCGTCAATGTCGCCCTTATCACCAAAACACTGGGCAAAGCGCCAGCCACCGGATGGCGAACCCGATACGTTTCCATCTCGTTCCATGATCTCGACTTTTTTCGGCTGTTGGGCCAACAACTAATGTATTGAAAAAAAAAAAACAATTATACACAGGCACTCAATGGCTTGTGAACGGGTCGTATTTTCTTCTTCTCTTGTTTCCACGTTCACTTACTTGACTTCCCTTGCTCGCGCTCTCGCGCTCAAATGGAGGAAAATACACACACTTGTGCTTGTCAAGGGCTACTCCAACACAACCTGAACGGTGTTGAGGAGCCGCAAGTCTCGTAAGATCGGAAGGCACAATTTCTGGCTTTCTCTTCTGCTCTTTCAGTCGCTGCCCGACGCCAAATGCTCAGCGCATCACGTGATGCTTCCAAAGGCAGGAGCACAAAGCATGGTGCATAGCTGTGGGGCCGTGCGCCACGAGTCGCTTGATACGTGCACTGCTCCCAGAACAATGTTGGATGCTTTGGCGCATCTTTCTGACGATGCGCTTCTACGAATGCACTACATCTCAGTGCTAGATCGCCCAGATGCTGTCACAGTTCACGCCGCCTTGCGGTTGTAGAGCTGGGCAATTCGATCTCTTTACAACGCGGGTATGCGCACGGTCCAGTCCCCAAGAAGATGACTAATAATTGCGTAGTATCTGTCAGAGAGGCACACAGATCATAGCCATCAGAAGGGGAGGTGAAACACAAGTCATGCGGAGACGAAAACAGGAAAGGGGGCAGGTATCCAAGAAAAAGTTCAGCCAAGCTAAACAAGCACCGCCAATCACATGAATGCGGGGCTCAAAAGCTCTTACGTTGATGACTACTTGCACAAAGCTGCATTTGTGCACCAGGCAAGCTCTATCTCAAGAGATTGTTGACAAATCTTCGCATACGAAGATTTTCGAGTATTTGCAGGAAACTCGAGGTACTTGACACGAGCCGCTTTAGTTTTTGAAACTATTCGGACTAAGTCACGGCTTTGCTGGGACGAGAGGTATTTATCATACCCGCTGCGGAATAGAAGAAATGGTACGCGATAACTGGCCGCATGTGAACTAGCACCGTATGCCTTGTTGGTGCCTGCAATGCCTTCATAGATGTCACAAAAAAGTGTCGCGATATAGCGCAATGCATACTTTTGTATATGTTTAGCAACAAATGCTTGGTCTCCAACTCCCAAAAAGCTGCATGCCGTACAGAAAACGCCTGGGAATAGGAGAAGCGTCTCTAGTGCAATGAGACTGCCAACTGAGCGGCCGGAGAGGCAAATACGATTTGGATCCACAATGGCACGACACGGAGGAGACAGTGAATTCGTATCGTGTTGCATGAGTGTATCATGGAGACGGCGAAACGTATGAATGTAGACTGGCGGCGGAGGTAGCAGATGCGGAAACACAACATGTAGCGGCCCATTCTTCTGCGAGCCTGAAGTGACTAGAACAGCATAATCCAGCACACGCCAATGTTGAATCGCCTCGAGCATGAAAAAATCTAAGATGGTATCTCGTGGAAGAAAAGTCCGCGCACTTTGCAAGCGCAAATACGGTCTTGAAGAGCGGAAAAAGTTTGGAAGTGTTAGGCCCCGGTGGGTTTCGAGCTGCGCCCCTAAATGCGGAAAAACGCGAAGAGATTCAGCCTGGACCCGCCATCCTAATCGGTATACTAGCACTAGGAGGGCCGATAAGATCCAAAGCCATTCCGCACGAACACGGAAGACTAAGGTGCTAATTGCATACGCGAGCGAGCCTAACATAAATGCAAGCGCGCTCTCTTTCGTAAGTGACGGTGAATCGGTGCGAGTCACTGTGATGCTTCGTGTGCCATCGGAGAAACCGCTTCCGCCGTCATTCTCATTCTCTGTTATCATTAGGGACGATGAAGGCGTCGACGCCGTGCACGGACGTTGCCAAGGCAGCGACGTATCGCCCAAGTACGCTGCGGCTGCTGCGCAGTTCCGCTCAGCTTGAACACGATCGTGGCTCCATGGCCAACGGTATGGCCTATATTCGGAATCAGAATCTGAGATCATGGCACAAATGGCCCAGCCACGAGATGTCCAGTACTGAATGGATGGACTCAGCGAAGCAAGTTCCCGAGCTGTGGAGCTTTCGTATGCTAGGATGCGGCACGGAGGAAGCATACCTGTGGGAGCGCGGACATTGGGATTCTTCGGTGCATAATAAAGTGCACGAGCCATGCTAAGTGACCCATCATGCAGCTGTGTTGGAAACGTGATAAGCTCTGGTACACTGACGTAGTCACGGGGAAACTCGGTCATCTGCGTAGAGCGAAGGACACGGTATAGCGGTTCATTGGAAGAAGTGGTAGCAAAAGTAGCGTCATCAAGAGCTGCGAGAGACCGAAGGTTCACCGCGACCAAAGCGGGGGACGTATAACACGAGGCAGCGATGCAAACGAGTGTTAATGTAGAGGCCGATACAGAGAGCTGAGAGAACTGCGTGAAAGGCAAGGCGTCAAGCCGAGTTCGGGTACGACTAGCTCGATTGAGAAGAAAGAGCGAGTCAATACCATTCGTTGATTCCACATAGATGGCAAATTGTTGATTCAGGACCACGAGTGACATTCTGGCGTAAGTTGCACTTCAAACGTACATGCAGCTAAGATTGCATGGAGGCAGCCGTGGGCCTTTAGGAACAGACGAAGCAGGCGCTTCTGTTTTAGGACGGCCGGTTAACTGCTTCGCAGATACTTGACATGTTGAGTCATGAGAGCCGATCACATGCACTTCGTAAATGTCGGAAGACGCCGGAGTGCACGAAGTGTTTTCTACTTTCCTGCAAAGGATAAACAGCAAGGTAGGGTTCTCCATTCCTGGTACCCATACAGGCTGTCGAGCCATATGCTCACGGTCTCCGGCCACAAGGACAGGTTCAGAAACGTGTGGGAATGGCACAAGATGCAATGCGGCGACCCAAAGTTGAGAGCTACTAACGGACGCCGAAGATTGGCGATCCGACGAAACCCAAGCAAGGAGGGAGCCGTCTGGCGAAACACGAGGAGTCGCGTAGACGCTGTGGAGCTCATGGATAGGGATGACTTTGTCGCCACAAAGGCACACGAGGCTTTGATGGTTGCAGTCAGACTTGAGTGAGGACAAAGATGGAAGCATCTCCTGGATAGCCAAGACGACTGTTGTATCTGATGGGTGTAAAGCCAGGTCTGTATATCTGTACAAGGGAGACAAAGGCACGAGCTCTGTGTATGTCTTTGATGTCAAATCCAACATGCTGACACCATACATTTGGCCATGGGAACGGGTGAACACGATGCTGCGACTACTGCCTTTGTGCGCAGCAAGGGAAAGAGCATGTGAGAGTATGGGGTTGTGCGATGAATCCGTCAGACAAGTTTCCCGGGACGGTGACTCCGTGATTGATTGGCACGCAAGATAGGAATGGCCAAGTTGCGTCAAGTCAGCGAGCGTGTAGACAACGAGCGAGTCATGCGCAATGGCGACGTCGCCCAGCTCATAGCGGCTGCTTTGGCACACAAGATCACTGTTGATGGGCGATGACCAGCATCCATAAGGTGCCACTTTGTGCATCCAACGATACAAGTTGATATGCAATGCAAACACTGCAGCTGCATGAAATGACTGGCAGCCTCTGGAATCAAATGGTGGAGAGGCCTCGTCGCCGACGTGGAACGAATTGATTCAACGCAGAGAGAATCACGGCCGACGCGACGCAAACGGCTGGTTGATTGGACAAAACCATGGGTCCAAATCTCTGCTGGACCCCAACGAAAGTAGCCGACTCCGTTAGTGGAGGCCCTTGACGGAGGTGGGAGAAGGAGGGTTTGCATGACGTGCCTTGGGGTATGAAAAGTATCCGGAAACAAGCCGAGTTTCTCAAAAGCATTGGATTGCGAAAGTGTTCACGAGTCCTAATTACGGAACAGAGAGATATAACCCCTTCCTCGGACCATTGTGACACTCGCCCCCCCACCACGACGTTTGTGATAACGATGCCATTACCAATGGCATTGGACCTGCATGAAAAGAGCGGGATGGGAGACATGGGCGGCATGGGAGACATGGGAGACATGGGCGACATGGGTAGCATGGGTGGAGATAATGGTGGAATGAGCCACGATCATGGCGGCATGTCCATGGGTGGTGGTGGCTGTAACTTGTCGATGCTAGGAAACTGGAATACGATTCATTCCTGCTTTCTGACGTCGTCATGGTCTATCAATACACGTGCTCAGTTTGCAGGCACCTGCATTGGCGTGGCATGCTGGGTCATTCTCACAGAGTGTGTCCGACGATGGGCACGTGAATTTGACCGGGCCATCATCGCTAAGGCGATCCAAGATCTCCGTGAACATGATGCTAGTCCGACGGAGGCATGGGTGGAAGAAAATTATGTTGCCGATATGCAAGCAGATACGAAACCATCACGCATGAATCAAGAGACCCGCATTGCGTTCCCAATGAGCTGGGCAACGACAGTGCTCCAATTGCCACCAGCAGCGACTCTCAGTGCGAGGGATTATCGCGTGCGGCCTACTCTATGGCAGCAGGTGATCCGCGCTTTGCTGTATGCGATCCAGTTCACTAGTGCATACTTGCTAATGCTCATCGCCATGTCGTACAATGGCTATGTGCTTATATCTATGATGCTGGGTGCTTTGATTGGTTACTTTGCTGCATCCTGGGACACGCTTGGCACGATTAGTCCAAGTGCGATCCAGCGTCAGAAATATTTGAAGCCTTATGCGGTCAAAAATGACGTGGCTGAAAGCCACCAAAACGATGGCGTGTGCATGAACATGATCTAGGGGACTGTTCGTCTAAGCCAGGTTGGAGTGTGAGGGACTTGAAGAGGAATAGGCTATCCTCGATTTTCCATGTTCCTTGTGAGCGCATGCATGCCTGGTTTGCTAGTGCTGTCCAGTGGATATGCTATAGCAGAAAAGGCGAGATCTGTCGTCGCCTGCAGCTTGCGCGCCAGCTTGCTCGGTTATGGCGTATATATATTTATTGACCGGCTGGCTGGTGGCTGGCTGACTGGCTAGCTGTACTAGCAGCTCGTATATTTTTGTATTCACACACACTTGTTCACACTCGCTCTCGTACATACACAGGAGAGATTTTCATAGATATATTGCATTAGTCATACAAAAAAAAATGTGGGCCTTGCATGTGTGTAATGCATGCAGGTGTGTGTGGTGGTCATGAACGATGAGTGAGTGGGGGCGTTTAGGGTAGAGACAGTCGTCAGCGACACATCCATACTCGAACGCAGCCGCTGACGCCAACGACCACAACTAGAAGCAGAGCGCAAGTATAGGACAGCATTTAGGTGGTATACGCGCGCTCGTTTCGAAGAGGCTTTTTTTTTTCGTTCTACAACTTTCACAGTACTCCGTTGGTACGATGAACGTATCTTCGCCCTTAGAACAGCTACTTCAAAGCTTTGCAGTGGCGACAGTGAGCGATAGACGAGCATTCCTGGAAGCAGTTGTGCGACAATGCAATGTGCGCGAGCTAAGTGAACTAGAGGCATTGCTGCTTCCACGCTTGAAAGTGGACTTTTTGCATCGGCTTCCGATGGAAGTAGCATTGCATGTATTGACGTTCCTAGACGATCCACGCTCACTTGCCAGTACGGCGGCCGTGAGTCGTGCTTGGTACCGTCTTTCTACCGATGAATATATCTGGGGTCTTATGTGTGTGCGACATGCGTTTCACACGCCCCAGCGCCTTCGTTGGATGACAACTTCGCTGTTGACGCCGAGTGCGTGGAGTGATGCTAATGGCACTGCGCACATGCGCATGTGTGCGAATGGTCATCATAGCAACAACGGCAGCCATGCAAGTGCGACAAAAAGACACGATGTGTCAGCTATGGATGTGGATGAGGGCGGCAGTCGCCTGCGAAGACGGCGCTCCTTCTTTGCCGATGTGGGTGCCATGCCGCCGCCCGCATCAGCTGCAAGCGTGTCACTTCGCGAATACTTTCGCCTCGCGTACATGGTGCAGCAAGAGTGGCTGCGTGGTGGGCGCGTGCTGCGGTCATATGAGACGACGGAACTTGCTGATGCAGATCCTGATCCGAACCGGCGGCTTGCGCTTACTTGTTGTGCTATGGACGAGGAGTGGATTGTCGCGGGCATGACGAATAGCACGATTTTCGTGTTTTCATCGCGCACAGGCAAGTTGGAGCGCGTGCTCCGTGGGCACGAAAGTGGCGTCTGGTGTTTGATGCTGGCCACAGGCACACATGACGTTGCAGGTGCAGACGCAATGCCGTTGCCGCCGGCATCGGCTGCTGATGATGGACGAGGTGAGCTCGTTTGCGTGCATGCTGATCGTCGGCCTAGTGTGCATCTGTCTCTTGAGCAGCATGGCGGACTTGCCATCCACGATGCAGCCTATGTGGCACAGCAGAGTGCCGACACAGATGTTGCTTGTGCACGCACGAAAGGCTGGGGCCAGCGAGGCACGCGCCTCGTAAGTGCCGGCTCCGATCGGAGTCTGCGTGTATGGAATGTCCACACTGGCGAGTGTGAGAATGTGCTCCGTGGACACACATCGACGATCCGATGCGTGCATGTGGTGGCAGGACAGCCTGTGGCCGTGACGGGATCGCGTGACGGAACATTGCGTGTGTGGGACCTGGAGCTGGGTCAGATCCGGCATGTGCTAGCAGGGCACCAGCACTCGGTGCGATGCTTGGCGGTGCAGGGCAACGTGGTGGCTAGTGGCAGCTACGACTTTACGTGCCGGCTTTGGGACTGGACCACCGGCCGCTGCCTGCATGTGCTGAAAGGCCATCAATTGCAAATCTATGCGATAGCCTTTGACGGCGTGTATGTGGCGACGGGCAGCTCCGACTCGACCGTGCGTGTGTGGGATGCAGCGACCGGTGCAGCCCTTGCCGTGTTCCATGGCTACACACACGTCGTCGCGCAGATCCAGCTGGATAGAAACATGCTTGCGACGGGCAGTAGCGATGGGCGCGTGATTGTGTATTCGCTGGCGACAATGGAGTGCATGTATCGGATTGTGGCGCATGAGAGTGGCGTCACCACACTACAAATGAATGAGCGCTATCTTGTGACGGGTGGCTCAGATGGCCTTGTGAAGCTGTGGGACGCACAGAGCGGCCGATACATACGCACGCTGTGTGAGCCGTGTGAGGCAATATGGTGTGTGAGGTTTATGGACGATATATGCGTGGTGCTAGGCAAGCGGCACGGACGGTGCGCTGTGGATGTAGTGTCATTCCGACCACCTGCCCTGTATAAGAGTACACAGATGGGCGAGCAGCAGCTGGGCGGCTAGAGAGAAAGAGAGAGAGTATGGGTGTGTGTGAGTGTGTGTGTGAGTGTGTGTGTGAGTGTGTGTGTGTAAGAGTGAGAACCGGGAAGCAAGCCTAAATGGCATGCGTGTGCTCTGTTGTAAGCAAGGATGTGCATCAAGGCAGGTCATGCTGTCGAGCCCGATTCACTGGATTTTTTTTTTCTTTTTCTTTCTCCTTTTTTATTTCCTGTTGATGTTGTGCCTCTCCTGCAGCCGTGGGCCGTTCTGCCTAACCGAAGCGGAAGCTCGTTTGTGGGCCATAAAAGTGCGTTGTCCCGGGACCCATGTCAAAGTTGGCGAACTGAGCGCCAAAGAGGTCTGCAAGATTCACGCCACCCATGCCACCCATGCCGCCGAAGCCAGAGCTCATGCCGCCGAAGCCGCCACCCAGGTCCATGTCGTCCATATCATCCACACCAGAGTCGTAGCGCCGGCGCTTTTGCTCGTCCGACAAGACACCGTATGCTTCATTGCACTGTTTGAACTTTTCTTCGTCACCGCCTTTGTCGGGGTGGTGTTTGAGCGACTCCTTACGGAAGGCCTTTTTGATCTCTGCTTCCGTTGCGGTCTTTGGCACACCCAGCAATTTGTAATAGCTACAAAAAAAAAAAAAAAAAAAAAAAAAAAACATGCGTTAGTACCTTTCGTGATCGCAACACAGTGCGTGTGACCCGTGGCTGCCTACCTGGCTGGCAGTAGGCGCCCCATAGAACCAGTGTCACACGTGAATACGTACTCTAGTTTCTTGCTCCGTTTTAGATCCACCTCCGCACGGCGTGCCTCGCGACGCAGCGTGTCCTGTTCGGCTGTGCCGGCACTCGCATCGACAGCCCGCTTAAAGTCGCGCACCGCCTCTTCGTACTGTTCATTGAGTTGGTATGCACGCGCACGTGTTTTCAAGGGCTTTGTGAACGAGGCGTCGAGCTGCAGCGCGCGTGTGCAGTCGCTGATGGCTTCATTGTACCGGCCGATCTTGCTTAGAAGAATAGCTCGGTTCGAGTGAATGACGGACTTGAACTTTTTTGCCTCGCCATCGACTTCGACATTCTGGTCAGCCACTTGCAAGAGCTCTGCGTACTTGGCAAGTGCCTGGTCCGTGCAATTCGTCTTGAATGCTGCATTCGCCTCGTCTTTGAGCGAGGAAAGCGCTTTGCACTTGCGCAAAAATTGTTTCGCTTGCTGCATGTCAGGGTCCAGACGAAGTGCCATCTGCGACTGTTGCAATGCTTTCTGCACGTCATTGTTCGCAAGCAGGATGCGCGCGCCCAGCATAATTGCACCTGTGTCGGATGGATCCGCGCGATATATGTCCATCGCGAGCGTCTGTGCCTGACCTAGCTGTCCGCGCTGCAGCAGGAGCATAACTCGCTTGACCTGCCAAGCACGCGGCGACGTGGCGTCTGTGAGCTTCATGATACTCTGTGCCTGGTCAAGCGCAATGCTTGCAAGAGTCCAGTTCTTCTCACGACAGTATGCATCGATCGTCGTGAGGTGTCGCTGCATCTCACGCGCCTGAAGATCGACATCATGTGCTTGCTTTTGCTCGGCATCGGTCCCAGCCGTGTGGGCGAGCAAAGGTGTGAGCGTTCGCATAGCCTGCTCTGGTTCTCCTCTTCCAAGCTGGCATTTGGACAGACGCAGCAGTGCCTTAGCACTTGGTTCTGGCGCTTGTAGTTGCACGACACGCTCGCTGTCGGCCAATGCTTTGGCATATTCATTGAGTGCCATGTACGCGGCGGATCGGTTCAGAAGAAGAACATCGCTTGTGGGCTCATGTGCGAGGGCTTCTGTGTATACTTGCACCGCTTCGCGGTACTTGGCGTTTTTGAACAGCTCATTGCCTCGCTGCTTGGCCTCCTCAGCGGCCGACATGTCGAGATGCGTCGTTCAAACGCAACGGCTTTTTTTTTTCTTCGTTCGAGAAATTGGTATATGCCCACACTTACTCACACCTTCGCCCTATTGGGGGGGGCGCTTTGGAAAGAAGGAAGAATTTGTAGTCATGTAAAATACCCCTCCACCCCCACTACCCCCGAACGAGTCCGCTGCTCTGTCCACATGGATAGGGGATGGCAACACTAGCTGGGCGAAAGAGTCCCTCGTCATATCGGTTGGCCTACTAGGTCCACATGACGCGCGTGGAGCATGACCTACCACGAGGAACAAAGTGCGTGTACGAAACAAAGAGTGTGAGTGATTGAGAGAACGCACGGCGTATCACGTGCGTCCAACACACTCGTGCCTGTGGCTCTCGTAGCCGTGTGTGTGGACGCGAAAAAATCCATGCCTGCTTCACGAGCACGACCGGCTGCAGAGTGTGGTTGTGGTCCGTATACCGACGTGCGTGGCGAATTGCATCTTTGTGTCGCTTGCAGATGAGTGCTAGCCCGCCAGCCTTGGGTGACAAGCGTGCACACACGCCCGACGATGTTCGGTGTGCCAAGCTCGCACGTCTAGAGACAGACGAAAGCGGCCGAAGCGCGGGCGACAGACACGGCGGGGACAGCGCCAAGGAAGACGCGGCTTCAGGTACCGGGAAGGACGCGGGTCCGTCGCCTACCGCTGATACGAATGACGAAGGCGCGTCCACACGCCTGCAGAAACGCAAAGTAGCGCTCTTCTTCGGCTACTGTGGCACAGACTACTCTGGTCTGCAGGTGAATCCTGGCGTCAAGACCATTGAGGGCGATATCTTTGAAGCATTTTGCCGTGCTGGTGCCGTATCGAAGGAAAACGCGGTAAATCCGAACAAGGTGCAGCTGCAGCGAGCAGCTCGCACAGATCGCGGCGTGCATGCAGCAGGCAACCTGCTCACACTCAAACTGATCCTTGATCCACCCAATTTGCCGCCGAACCAGACACTTACGACGTACGTGAACTCTCTCCTGCCCGACCAGATCCGCATTTGGGGCATGCGCCGTGTGCAGAGTGCCTTTAATGCCCGAACGAGCTGTGACTCGCGTCTGTACGAATACTTGCTTCCGACCTATGTATTTCTACCGCCAAAGCCATGGAGCGCAATGTGGAAGATGCTGCGCCGCCTCAATCTGGGTGACACAGAGCCGCTGCCGACGACCGAGGATGGCTCGCCCGTCATGCCCTGGGACGATCCTGTCAAAGCAGTACGGGACAGCGAGTTGCTGAACCATCCATTCTGGCGCGCGCATGGCACGGCGGGCGACTTTTCGCAAGACATGCAGGCGAAGCGGAAGTGGCGCATGGACCGCGCGACGCTGGAGCGCGTGCGTGATGTGTTTGCGCAGTACACAGGACCGCACAACTTTCACAACTACACCGTCGGCAAAGAGTTCCGCGACCGCAGTGCACACCGAGTGATGAAGAAGCTGACGATCTCTGATCCATGCCTCATCGATGGCACGGAGTGGGTGTCGGTGCAGTTCCACGGGCAGTCATTCATGCTACATCAAATCCGCAAGATGATCGGTCTACTTGTGTTGATTGGCCGTACGAACGCACCGACGTCCTTGGTCGCACAGACGTATGGGCCTGCGCGAATCCATGTGCCAAAGGCGCCTGGGCTCGGTCTCTTGCTCGTGGAGCCGTTCTTTGGCGGCTACAATATGAAAGTCGTACACAACAACGAGCGGATCGACCGTACAATTGCCGCGCGCACCGCGAGCGGTAAGCCATTGCCGCCCGATGCAGAGAGTGGGAAGCGCGAGCCAGTGGACTATGTCATGTTCCAGGAGGAGATGGATGCATTCAAGAAGGAGCGGATCTACAAGCAAATCTATCGCACGGAGGAAGAGACGTCCGAGTTTGCTAAGTGGCTGAATTATTTGGACGTGTTTGTGGGGCCTGATTTCGAGTTTCTCAATCCCAGTGGCATCATTCCGCAAAGTGCGATCCTCAAAGTCGGCGAGCAGCGACGCGCGCCTGGTGGCCAGCCAAGCAGCAAACACGCAGGCGCCAATGCAAATGGCATTGGCGATGAAACGCAGAATGACAATGGCGTTGCCGACGTCAATGTCGACGACGACGAGGACGACGATGCTCACATCACAGCTGGTGCGGACGACGACGCCTAAAAGTCGCCCAAGTCCACCTCCATGTTGGGCACGACAGCGGAGCCAGCTGGTGCTGACGCAAGGATCGCCGACACGGGGGCTTGTGGCATGGATCCTGCGTGGTCCTGGCCGTCAGGTGCAGCGCCTGTGCTTGCGCTTGCGTTTGCACCTGCGCCTGAATCCACGCCTGTTGTGCTGACGGTAGCACTCGCGTCATGTTGTGCGCCCGTCTCGGCACCTGTGGCATTGGCATTCGACACCATGGCACGCTTTGCACGTGCCGCACGACGCTCCGCCTCCTGAATTCTCTCGCGGTCCAAGCGACGATTGCGCTCGTTGATCTGCGCCATCGCATGCTCATCAAAGTGCTTAACACCTGTTCCATGAGCGCCTGAGCCCTCACTGCCCGCTGTGGAGAATGGCATGCCGGCGGCCTGCGACGGCGCCGAGTCGCTCGACAGCCTCGTCACATGCAAACCGAGGGACTCAGCTGCTTGACGTAGCTCACGCTTGCGTTCCAGCATCTTCTTGATATCGTCCTCTGTCAGAGGGGTGCTGAGGGCAGACTCCATCTGCATTTGCTTCGATCGAAATGCGTCGGCACTGGGGAATTTGGCATCCGCTCCGGCCGCAGCGATCCAGCGCTGCCGCTCCGAGTCAGTGATGCGTTGTGTGCTTAGGGGTCGGAGATCCACATGGTGGTCTTTGCCTCCCCAGTGGAATGTCACATAGCTGTTCATCCAGCGACCTGCGTGGTCGTGACTCACATCATAGTACTTGTCTCGCTGCTGAACATCGAGAATTTGATGCACCCGGTACACATGTTCTTTCCCGCCACGCTGACTTTCCCGCATGCCCCACGAGCACTTGACGAAGCAGCCACGCACCAAGTCGGTGCCGTTCGGAAGGAACAGCAAGCGCTCCAAATCGTCGCGCCCTACTCGCACACTGTTCAGTTGCTCAAGCGAAGGTGGCTCTTTGCTGCTGGCCGACAGAATAGGCGACTCTTCACGAGCGCGCCGCGGCAAATACGCTGGCTCGTAGTCCGACTCGCTCTCGTATTCGCTGTCGCTCAAACTCACTCGGCGCCGTCGACGAGGCGGTCCGCGGACCCCTCTCGCATAGTCGTCGTCGTCGTCATCGTCGCCTTGGTCATCGTCATCGACGTGGCCATCACCTGCACGAGACGCGCGACCATGCGCTCGTTCCGCGCGCTTGCGCCGCAGTTCACTGAGTTTGTCGGCTTTTGTCGACGATGACGAGGCCAGCTTCCGTCGGGCCATCCGACGAGTACCTGCATTATCACCAGCATCCTCTTCTTCCTCCTCGCCATCTTCTTCATCAGACTCGCGAAACACATCCTGATCAGACTCGTCCTCCGCGAATGGATCATCCAAATCTTCTAGTTCGCGCCGTACGTCAGAGCGTCGACGCTTCTCTCGCTGTGCATCTGAAAGCTTCGATGATGATGAAGACGACGACGACTTTGTCTTGCTTCTAGATGACGACGAGAATGACTGGCGCCGCGACTTACTGGCCGCCGCCGCTTGCTGCGTTCGCACCATGGCGGCCAGTTGTGCTTGCTGTTGCCTCCGAGAAATTTCATCGCGGCGCTCTGTCAGCACATCTTCTCTTTCCAGTTCATTCATGCTCAGCAGCCTGCGCATATGTGTCAGAATCTTTTTTTTCGTTCCATATACGTACCATTCGCGATCTGCTTCATCCTTGTAGATGCCTTCGAGTGGATATAGATTCGCTGGCTCCTCTTCGCCGTCCGCATCGCCATCAGCATCTTCGTCTGACATGTCTGTCAAAAGAGCCGACCGCCGGTCCTTCGATGGTTCTGGCGACGCTGATGCGCGTGGTGCTGGGCTGGATCGGTCCTCGCCCACAAGTGCGATCAGCTCATCGTCCAGACCGTCCTCCGACATGCTAGACGGGGTGGGTGGGTGATGGTCGATGAGAGGACAGCTCTACACGTGGTGGCCACGTGTTGCCGTGTTGAGAGCATATCGGTGGAGACGGCAAGGGAATAGGAAGGGGAAGGGGAAGAGGGGTCAGGTCGTTCCGACGCCCGTGCATCAGTCAGATGCACAGGCTGTGTGGATGAGCAAAGATCAGGTGGGTGGGGGAGTGGAACAATCGAGAGTGTAAGGGAGAGAGTCATATAGCAGAACCGCCATATTGAAATTGCACCTACATTTAGCCACGTCACCCACGCAACACATTCATCATGGGTGACATAACGACCCCCGTAGTCGTTGATAACGGAACAGGAGTACGTAGAAAGGAAGAAGGGAGTATGGTCGCTAACAAACACGGCAGTTCGTCAAAGTAGGCTATGCAGGTGCGCACACACATACACACTCGCACTCGCTTTGTGTGCGAGTGCATCGGAATCAGAACAGGACATACTCACGACATGCCAGGCTCGAATTTCCCTGATCATGTGTTTCCGTCGATCGTCGGTCGGCCCATTCTGCGGACGGAAGAGCGTGATGCCATATCAGCGACGGGTATTGAAGTGAAGGACCTGATGGTCGGCGAGGAGGCCGAGGCTGTTCGCACATACTTACAAGTCACGCAGCCTATGGAACACGGCATTGTCAAGGACTTTGAAGAAATGCGGCACGGTACGTATGAGTGAATACAACATGTGAAGCATTCTGACACACACACACTTGCCCACTCACGCCAGTTTGGAACTACACATTCGACGAGAAGCTCCGCATTGACCCACGCGGGCGCAAGATCTTATTAACCGAGCCGCCGATGAACCCGAAAAAGAACCGCGAGGAAATGTGCCGCATCATGTTTGAAGAGTACGGTTTCGATGGCGTATACGTAGCGATCCAGGCCGTCCTCACACTGTATGCGCAAGGGTTGCAAACGGGCGTTGTCGTCGACAGCGGCGATGGCGTCACACACATTGTTCCTGTGTATGAGGGCTTTGCCATGCCACATCTGACGCGTCGCTTGGACGTGGCTGGCCGCGATGTGACGCGGCACCTGATCAAGCTCCTTTTGCTTCGTGGATATGCATTCAACCGAACTGCCGACTTTGAAACCGTGCGGCAGATCAAGGAGAAGCTATGCTATGTGAGCTACGACCTCGATCTCGATAAACGCCTTGCCGACGAAACAACCTCCCTGGTCGAGACGTATACACTTCCCGACGGACGTGTAATCCGTGTGGGCTCAGAGCGCTTTGAGGCGCCCGAGTGCTTGTTCCAGCCGCATCTCATTGGCTTGGAGCAGACAGGTATGGCCGAGATGCTCTTCCAGACAATCCAGACAGCTGCAGTGGATGTGCGTCCTGAACTATACAAGCACATTGTCCTTAGTGGTGGCAGCAGCATGTATCCAGGCTTGCCCAGTCGCCTCGAAAAAGAAATGAAGCAGCTGTATCTATCACGCGTGCTTCACGGTGATGGCTCTCGTCTTGGCAACTTGAAGATCCGCATCGAAGATCCACCACGTCGGAAGCACATGGTGTTCCTGGGTGGCGCTGTCCTAGCGGACATTATGAAAGGTCGAGACAGCTTCTGGATCAGTCGACAGGAATGGTATGAGCAAGGACCACGCGCGCTGGAGCGCCTTGGTAGATAAGCGTAAGTAGCGTGGATTCTGGCATTTTATGTTCAAGCAAGCACACTGCACGAGTTGTTTCAACAGTTGCGCCCGTGCCCGTCGAGGCTTGTGCGTGCTGCATGTTCGATCGTTGCTTTGCTGGCTGATCACGTCTCGAGGCGACTAGCCGCTAAATCTCTGCTACTGTTCACGGAAACTGCTTCACTATCTCAGACTCCTACATGCGCGCACGTCCAAAGCCATTTCGTGCATGTTAAAAGTCCATCACAGGCCCCAAGACCTCGTTTTCCGTCGTGATAACAAACGGTCCGAACTGCACAGTAACCTCTGTTACATATTGACTAGCAATAAGCAACGCACGTGCGCATTCGTGTCCCACATTCTTGAGACGTACACCTGACTCGTGAGCAGATGCTGCGTCCTTGTTCGTGGAAACAAGTAGGTTCCATTCATCGTGTCCATCGTGCGCATCTCCAACGGACGTGGCACTCTTAATAACGTGCACGATGGCATCCCATCGAATGGTTAAGTGTTGGATCAGCCATCCATTTGGCTCGAGCCCCCGTCAAAGAACCAACATTCAGCATCATTGGGTCATGAAACTGGCGACTTTGTGCCATGACCCTTTTTTTCCCGCAATGATCTCGATGCTCCAACCTTCACTCGCTGTCTCTTTCGGTCATAATGCGCGCCGCGTCTAGAACAGCATCGTATGTTTCGTTAGCGCCTGGCATGACGGAGCATTGAATTTCGCATGCTTTTGTACATTGACCCTTAGCTACATGACTGTGGGCGGTGCATCAGTGTATCTGCCTGCATTATACCACGCCTAGCAACTATCCACCAAACCTAGTCAGGACCAAACACACTGTGGTTTCTAACAAAGTCTTGATGCTGCGTGTATCTTCTGAAAAGAAGGGCAGAAAAAGGGTACAAGTAGCTCCCAAACCAGAATACTCCGACTGGGTGCTCAAATAGACATAGGGCATTTTACCTACATGCCGTGCGCTGTCTGAAGCATGCACGGTTGGCCGCTACATCCGTGCACTTTCGTTTCCAGTGGAGCGGTGATCAAGTCAATCGTGTCACGTGGACTGGCACGTAAAGTCGGCGCACGGAGAATGACCGATCGGAGTGGGCGACTGGCCGATCGCATTTTTTTCCTCGCTGGCGATTTGGGGACGACACAAAACGAACGCCGTGTCAAGTCGGTGACAAATTCGTCGGCGACCAGTAACAGGCGAAGCGCTCACAAGCATAGACAATGCGTCACCGAAACGATGTCGTGTCTTGGGCGGACATGGCACTCGTCGCGAAAGTCGTGCTACGTTTCACAGAGTCAGTCGCTTGTTCGTCCAGAGCTGCACAGACAGCCACAGTACCTCCACGTCCTTGGCCCACGCAGGTCCTGGCCAAGACGGACGTAACCCAGGCGTCCAGCACCGCTGCCCAACAAACGGCGCCATGGCCCTCGAAGGCGCGAAACGACAAGGCGCCAAGTGGACAAATTGCGCGCATGGGCTCGGCAGATGCGCCTACCGAGCCGACTGTGCAACGAACCGAGGCAGCGATGCCGACCGAGAAGGCCGCCACGCCACCACCTACATCATCGGCATCAGCACTCGTTAAACCATCAAGTTTGCAATCGTCACCAGCATATTCCCCATCACAACCTCCGCAGCTGACTTCTGACGTCCCCTCTGTCCTACCCGCAACAGCCTCGTCAACATCTTCGTCCTCTCCAACGCCCTCACCCACATCTTCTACCGAGACTTCGTTGTCATGGGACAATTACGATCCTGCAAATGAGCGCACAAAACCACTTCGTGCTACACGTGTCCCGTCGTCGCGAATTGGACGTCTCCTCCATTATGGGAGTCTAGGCGCTGGTCTAGCTTGGGGATCAGCTGGTGAATACATGCGGCGAGCGACTTCGGGCTTTACTGCGCACCAAGACGATGCGAGTACAACTGGTGATCGAAGTGCTGCGCCATTGTTCTTGTCTCCGCGTAATGTCGAGCGGCTCGTTGACAAGCTCAGCACGATGCGTGGTGCGGCTCTGAAACTCGGTCAGTTCCTGTCGATTCAAGATAGTCACATGTTGCCACCACAAGTAGAAGAGGTGCTGCTCCGTGTGCAGAACTCTGCACACTACATGCCGGCGTGGCAGCTGGAGCGGGTCATGAGCGAGGAACTTGGCTCAGAATGGCGCGCGTACTTTGCATCGTTTGACGAGCGTCCCTTTGCCGCTGCGTCCATTGGACAAGTCCACAGTGCGGTCCTTGCTGATCCATTTCCATCACAGCCGCACCTTGCCGGCAAGCGTGTCGCTGTCAAGGTCCAGTTTCCGGGTGTCGCAGACTCGATTGTAAGTGACTTGGCCAACATCAAGTGGCTGTTGACGGCATCGGCACTTCTTCCTCGTGGATTGTTCCTCGAGAACTCGGTGCGTCAGCTGCAGCAAGAACTGCAAGAAGAATGCGATTATATGCGCGAAGCTGAGATGGGCCGCCAGTTCCGCAAGCATGTGGATACGATGTCGCGTCCGTTTGGACGCTTGCGGTTTGAAGCGCCAGAAGTCGTTGATGTTCTCTCGACACGACGCGTGCTAACGACCGAGTTCATGCGCGGACGCCCACTCGTTCAGGTGGCCCAGCTGGACCAGACGACGCGCGACATGATTGCCGAGTCGGTCATGGAGCTGAGTCTGCGTGAACTTTTCGACTGGCACATGATGCAGACAGACCCAAACTGGACAAACTTTTTGTTCCATGCAGACCGCCAAGCGATTCAACTCATTGACTTTGGTGCTACACGCGCTTATTCGAGCGAGTTTATTACTATGTGGCTGGGTCTACTACGTGCGGCCGTATCGGGAGATCGAGTAATGTGTGAGCGCTGGAGCAAAGACATTGGCTACTTGAGTGGGAATGAACCAGAGGTACGTATGTGCGAGGAGGGGACTCAAGGGCTCCTTTTCCCACCTTCCGTCTTTCTTCTCCTATGTTCCAAATACTAACCGAAACAGACGATGCGCGCGGCGCATGTGACGTCGATGCTAGCACTAGGAGAACCATTCCGCTCGGATGCCCCCGTGCCGTATCCGTTTGCAAAGCAAACCATCACGGATCGTGTCCGGCAGCAGATTCCCGTGATGATTCGCGAACGACTCCGCCCGCCGCCTCCAGAGACATACTCGCTTAACCGCAAGCTAAGTGGTGCGTTCCTGCTGTGTGCGCGATTGCGAGCAAATGTGAACTGCCGCGATCTGTTTGCGAATGTGACACGACCCTATCCTATGAGTGCGCCAAAAGCGCTGTTCCATACACAGGTCCAGAACGATCAATGTGCGTAGATGGTTACGCGAACGATGAAGACTGATGTCCTCAGATTTGGGGCGAGACCTGTTAGAGCGCTGGTCTCATATGCCGGCCCACAAGCGGCAGCGTCAGCAAGAGAAGCAGTTGGAGCAAGAAGTAGCAGTCAAGGAGGGAGCTCGTACAATGGATGGAGGTCCTACCACTTTGCGCGTGAGAGATGTGGATGTGCCTGTAAAGCCAACGCCTCCTGGGCCGGAAGAATGTTGCCAATCAGGTACGTGAAGAGAGAAAGAGAGAGAGTGTGTGTGTGTGTATGCATCAAGCGGCTCGCGGATGAATGCCACTCATGCTTACATATGCATGGGATGACATCGTGAAACTAACTAGTCTTTCAGGGTGCGTCAATTGTGTATACACGCTATATGCCGACGATGTGGACGAGCACAACAAAGCGATGCAAGACATCCGGAGTCGCTTACGGGACTATGACCCGCCCATCACAGCGGACGAATGGGACATCCAGCGATTAGGGCCTATGCCTCATGCGTCGGCAGACGAACTAGAGAACGAGCGTCATACCCAAGACAGAGAGGCACGGCAAGCGCAATCGGCCGACCCATCACTCGCGGCATTCCTTGAGCTGGAGCGTAACTTGAAAAAAAAGTAGCTGCCGTTCCACGATCGTCATGCCGCGCCGTATTCCTCAGGGCAATGTGTCTATCGTCTCCCTTTTCCTATACACACATGCACACAGAATGAAGATCTAGAGACATGGCAGGATGGCTACACAGTCAGTGGTGAATAGTTACAACCATCTACGAAGAGTAGATCTCCTCCTTCAGTGGTACACCCAATTCCTCACGCAGTGGCTTCAGCACTTCCAAGTACTGCTTGTACTGGTTGTCATTCTCTGTCTTGAACTTGAGACCTTCGAAGATGCGCACAGCAAGCGAGAAGTCATTCACGCGGCGAGCGGCCTTGAGGGCGCTCTCAATCACCTCTGGTGACGGCACAAGGTCGTGGGCAAATGCATTGTTCAGGCCACGCTGGGCTTCGAACTGGTCCTCAACACCTTCGAAGAACTTGACGAAACGGTCATTGAACTCTTCGAACGTTTCGTTGTGTGCCGAGTACATGCGAGCTAGAAAGTGATGTGTAAGTAATGCACGTATGTACCAAAAGTGGAATACACAAACACACCTAGGTACACACATACACATGAGAGAGTGAATCGTATTGTTGACCCATCTCCGTGTGTGCATCGGTGCGTGTGTTGTTACCATTCAAACGTACCCTGCATGGCAGCCGGCACAGCTGCACGCTTCATCAGCATGGCGCGAGCGCCCGACGAGGCAGCAGCCACACGGAAAGCACCTGTGAGAACAGTCATGATGTATGTTAGGGGCAGAAAAGCAATCCTTGGTGACAAATCCGTTCCATCACGGCCCGGCCGTCGCACCCGTAAAATCACGTGATCCTTGAGCCACGCGCTGGCGTCTCATGGTTCGCCTCGCCGTGTAGTGCGCGCGTCGTAAAATAGTTGGGCAGCGACTTGTGTCATACATGAAATCTACAGTGTAACACAAAGTGACGCGAAACGACGCGTGCATGCTACATGAGCCGGTGCTCGTGACCCCGCTTGTTGGTGATGGTGATGTTGATGCGCCGCTTTCTACTTATGCCAACGTGGATGGAGACGGCTTTTCTCACGTTTTAGCACAGGAAAAGCGATCCCATGACCGCGTAGATGCTGTTTTGCTATGTCAAGACACGCTCGAATATGCTATTGACCGCGATCCACCTGCATCGCTGCATGGTGTGCCGGTAGACCTGGCCTGCGTACGTGAATGGCACGTGCGTATGTGTCCCGGTACGCTCATGCACCCTGCACATGCAACACTCCTCGACGTGTTTGTGAAGCACCATGGTGGACAGGAAATCCAAAGAGGCGGCAGCACTAGCGACAGCAAGCGAAAAGGCATCGAGTGGGATGAGATATCGCCTATTCTGACCGTTCCATTGCTGCAAGGCACTTCATCATGGCTGCTTACGTGCCTCGCATTACCGATTGTGCACGTAGATACGCGCCTCTCGTGGAGTGAGCGGCGACTTGTTCTTCGTATGGACGTTTTGTTATCGCATGCCTGCTTCGCACCACATCCGCCTTCTACAGCAGATCAGCTCCGAACGATCGTTGAACATGCAAATCAGTTGGCTGGAACTTTCTCCTTGTCACATGCACTTGCTATCGATGAGTTGTCGGGCGCGACCCTCGTGTATGAGAGCCTATGCCGACGCGAGCGTGAGCGAAGTACACAGATGCCTCCTGCCGAGCAACCGCGTGCCTTGCTCGCGACTTTATTGCCGTTCCAGCGGCGTTCAGTCAGCTTTCTACTTGAGCGAGAAGCTCCGCCTTCTGAGCGTCGCACATTGCGCACGGAGTGTGGGCCGTGGTGGATTCACGCCGGTAACAAAGCTGGCTTGTATTTCAACGTTCTCACAGGAGAATTCACCGTCGATGCAACAGCTGCAGTTGGTGTGGCTGGGGACGTGCGGGGCGCAATTCTTGCAGAGGAAATGGGACTGGGAAAAACGATCGAAGTTCTCGCGCTCATTCTCGAGCAAGCCGACCCACACCGGCACGAAAAGCATGAAGCGTACTGGGATGTGCAGAACGAAGTGTACGTGCAGCCAATCGGCACAACGCTCATTGTTTCGCCCGAGACACTCCGGCGCCAGTGGCTTGATGAGGTTGCGACATATGCGCCATCGCTGCGTCTATATTCGTACACAGGCCACAAGCAGGCATCTGAACATCGCGGAAGAACTGAAACGTGGGGTCATTGGGCTAGTCAATACGATGTGATGGTCGTGTCGTTTGAGGTTCTTGCACGCGACTTGGCCGCGTCGCATGCCGCGCCTGTGCGTGCGCTTCGGCATCCATCGCGATATGAGCGTCCACGAAGTCCGCTTGTGCAGCTCGAGTTTCTTCGTGTGGTGATGGATGAGGTCCAGCTTGTTGGTGGTAATGCCGCCAAGACCATCGGCATGATCCGTCGGCAACGCAGCTTGGCCGTGAGCGGAACACCAGTGCGTCGGCTGGCAGATCTACGTACTTCGCTATGGTTTTTGGGACTCGTACCGCCGTCTATGACAACACCGCGTGCTTGGAAGCGGATTCTGAGTGCCGAGCTTGCGCCCTACGTGTGCGAGCTGCTGGCGAATGTCGGTATTCGTCACACTAAGGCCCAAGTCGCGCATGAAATGGTGCTTCCTCCACAGACTCGCTTCCTCGTACCGGTGGACTTTACGCATGTGGAGACAGCCTTTTATCGTGATGTGTGGCAGGCCAGTCTGGCTGCGCTCAATCTTGATGCGGACGGCGCTCCCATGTCGGACACGTGGGTCCTTGATACGGGTATATTACGCTCGCAATTGCTCCGCTTGCGCCAGGCTTGCACACACCCACAAGTCGCTATGCGTGGTGGGCATGTACTGGGAGCAGCCGACCCAAGCAATGCCAGCGGTGGAAGTGCATCAGCAGGAGCATTAGGGTCTGTTGAAGCAGCGGGAACGTCAAATGTAGCAAGTGGTGCTATCAATCTTCGCAGCATTGAGCATGTGCTTGCACAGATGATCGAGGCCTCACGCCTTGACTTGAACACGCTCAAGCACGCGCTCATATCGCGTCGCATCTACCGAGCGTCGATCCTGCTATTTGCGCCGGCTGACGAGCTCGCGTGCGACCACCTATTCTCGAGCTCAGGGAAGGGCTCCTCCGAGGCGGAAGAAAAGAAGGACATTCACTCGCACGATCGCTTTGTTGCCGCCGATGCTACGACGATGGCTCCTTCTCCCGTCACTGCCGCTACTACCGCGCTCATGGAAGACGTGCGAACTCGTGATCGGCGAAACGTGGCACGTGACCAACTCGAGACGCTCCTCGCCGAGGCCCAGGCTCATGTTGATGCACTAAACGAGGCGATCCGAGAAGCGCATGTACGTGGCCCGTGGTACGTCCTCACAGAGGCCGAGCAGGAACAGCTTGCTGCATACGCACAGGCCGCAGATCTAAGTGGACCTGCGCTGCCGGACGCACCGATCCACGAAAAGCTCCGTTTACGCCAACAGTACGTTGGAGCGCTCAAGAGTCGGCAGCGGCACTGGCTCCAAGTGTTGCATCGGATTCAACAGTTCTCCGGACATTGTTACTTTCAGCTCGGCCAGAGTATCACATCCGAGTGTGGCGGCGAACCTGCTGGCGAGCATCTCGATAACGGTCTTAGCAACGTCAACACAGGGCCGTCTCCGTCGCCTTATAGTGCATTGGAAGACAAAGCATACCAAGCTGCCGAGCTGACGCGACAACAGCTGTTGGCTGATGCTCGCATGCATGTCGAGCAATGTGCGAGTGCCTTGCAGAAGCAAGTGGTGGATGTCGACCAGCTTGCACAAGTGAAGATGCCATCTATGAGCGGACTTACGGGACGAGCAATTTTGGACGATGTGGCAGAGCGAGTGCATATGTTACAAGCGCATGCCGAGCTCATCTTGGACTGGCGGGCACAAATTTATGCGCGGCTCATGAAACCAGTGAATCGCGAAGTTAATAAGGCGCGGGAAGACGATGACGTGTACGCCGAGAACCTTGATGCTCAGATTGAAGCAGAAACACTGCTGGAGATGTACCGACCACTCCTTGCTCAGCGCGACGAGCTCTTAACGGGGCGCATCGCTCTGGGCGCTACAGCGCGGCCGCAGCTGTTCGTGGAACTAGATCGCGAGCTTCGCTCAGCTCGTTTGCGACGCTTCCAAGTCGAGCATGTCGACGAAGGTATTGGCGATGCATACGACACTGATGGCAAAGGAAAAGGAGACAAAGACGAATTCAGTGAGCAAGTGCGACAAACGAAACGACTACAGCTCAACCACTTTCGAACTCTTGAAGAAGCGCGCCGTTGTGTAATGCTGCCGCCGAATGCACCGCCCCTTTCGGCACTTCTTTCTGCGATACGGGACGTGCGGGATTCTTCCTTGCATCACGAGGCGCAGCTTCTTGCGTCGATGCATGCGGCTGTACAGACACTCCTCCGTGAACAGCAGCGGCATCTTGATGCTTTGCGGCGGGAGCAGATGCTATGCCAAGCTCTGTTTAATGCACGTGCCATGTACTTCAAACAAGTGCAAGAACTGTCGGACCAGGTACAGGATCCAGTAATTCCCAACGGTCCATGGGCGAGTATTAGCACATCGCTTGCGCAGGAGCGTACTCTGAGGCAAAAGATCGGCGCAACTGAGGGACGACTGCGGTACTTGGGTCACGTTCAGCTTATGCAAGAGGCTAGCACTAAGTATCGCCATCAGAGCGGTAGCACCGGGGGCACTGGCACGGGTGACGCCGACACTGGCATAGATGCAGACGAAGCACGTCGCTGCTTCATATGCACGAATCTCATCGAGACAGGCATCCTAACGAATGCTTGCGGACATCTGTGCTGTGAAGCATGCTTCCATGCATGGCTTTCACATGGTCACCGGACATGTCCCATGTGCAAAACAAGGCTGGCGCCTAGGGATGTGCACCGCGTCGTATATCGCACAGCGACGACATGGACTGGGCCTAGCGCCTCATCTGCGTACACATCCTCCAACACGTTTCAAGTTCTCCCAGCAGAGATGCGGCAAGCTCTCGATAACATGGCACTCGAAGGTGGGAGCGGCAGCAAGCTGGACCTGTTAATTCGCCACCTTGTGCATATTCAGTGTACCACGGGTGAAAAGAGTCTAGTGTTCTCGTCCTTTGCTCGAGGCCTCGACTTGGTCGCTAGCAACCTCGAACGGCATGGCTTGGCCTATGCACGTGTCGACGGCACGGGAGGAAAACGCTCGAGCGCCGCGGTCCACGCATTTCAACACAAGCCGGACGTGCGTGTGCTGCTACTGCATAGTGAGGCACAGTCGGCAGGGCTCAACTTGCTTGCAGCAACGCACATGTTCCTGCTTGAGCCACTGCTGAATCATGCTATGGAACTGCAGGCCATTGGACGCGTCCATCGCATCGGGCAGACACGACCCACGTACGTTTACGGGTACATGGTGCGTGATACTGTGGAAGAGCGTATAGTCGCTTTGGCTGCGGAGCGAAAACAATCATTATACGTATGTGCGCATTCCCATCGTGAGAGGGGCGACACCACAACTACGCATGATGAACATGACCATGATGGCGTCGATGAGAACCGGAACGACAGCGATCGCATGAACGCAGAAGCCGAGGATAGTGCATTGCTCCAGGCAGCGCACGACGCTGCAGCGCGAAACACGACGCAAGAGATTAGGCGCGGTGATTTGGTTGGCTCAACGAACGATCTCTTGGCATGTCTATTTCCTCAACACCTTGGCAGCGCACCGACGCCACCATCGATGAGCGAGAGCGAGTGAAGGTACGTGGCGAGGATTTTCCAAGTCTTGCACACGCACACACTGTATATACATAAGAATGCGACTTGTATAGTAAGAGGTGGGCTAGTATAAACATTGACAATAGTAGCCTAGACATCCTAAGAGAGACGGGCAGACCATGGTCGCTTGTGTATGGCCTGGCCATACAGCGAAACGACAAGTTTCGATGATGGGTTGGACTGGGTATAGATTTCAAAAATAAAACATCCAAAGTTGGAAAAGCCCGCAGGAAAGGGACAAGTTTCTTTCGCCCAAAGATATATATATATATATATTTGATTCGGAAATAAGAAAATATTATAATATCCATCAAGACAGAGAAGCAGCCACAAGGATGCATCACGAATCGACACGACGGACACACATCTCAGCGTCAGACCGCGCAATAACGATGATCATGAGCCTTGGGCATCAGCTAAGCGAAGCAAGATCGCCATAGTGGCGGCAGCGGTAACAGGCCCTAATGAGTCGGTGTATCCTGCGTTGAGAAAGGCTCTAACGTATGTGACCGGCCAGGCGGGCCAGCTGGCACGATGGACATAAGAGCCGCATCCACGTCAGCCGAATAATGCGAGCCAGCTGCGGAGCCGCCTAAGTGCGTGCCAATACTGGTGCCAGACCCAGCATTCGACAACGCAGGAATAAATGTCGACGATGGACTGGATGCCGCTACAACCGATTCAGACGAATGAAACGACATGGGCGAGTGCGACATCGACATACCAGGCACCAATGATGCCATGGATGTCGAGTACATCGGATCTTGCTTTTCATCAAAAGGCGCTATGGCCGGAGTTCGAGGCATGAGGCAGTGGTCAAAGGAGGAGGAAATCGTTGGAAATGGGGTGGTAGAGATAGATGGGGTTGACGAAGACGGCACTGCTACTCCATTGAAGGCCGGTGCCTGCACTGACCTTGGCACGTTTGTCGCGATGGAACCTGCTGCATGACCAGACCCATGATCTACTTGTGGACTCAAACTCAGTCCCGAACCTGGCCCAGTTATCGAGGCTTGAGATATGGATGGCGTAGCAGCAGTCACATGTGAGACACCTGTCGCTGTGGGAAGTGGTGGTGGCAGCGTTATAGGTATCATGGCAGGCATCGGAGATATGGCCTGGGTCGTTGGCAAGCCGACAAGCGCCTCTTGCAGAGGTGATGTCGGTCCCACATGTGGTAAGAACGATGGCGGTGACATGGAAAACGACGGTGACGCCGACAAAGATGACGGAGACGTCGAGACAACAGCATCGAGTTGCAATGGTGATGGCTGCGACAGTTGTGACGACTGCTGAAGCGATTCTGCCCGGATCAACAGTGGGTCCTTGTCCGTCAACGACGAGTTGTTCGATGTAGCAGACGAGGGTCCATCCAGCGAAGAGCATGTTATATCCGTACCAAGTGGGGAGGGTATGGTGGTATGCAAATGCCCTGGCTCATCCGAGCGAGCAGATTTGCGGCGTTGTTGAGTCAAGTCACTTCGTGAGTGTCGTGCAGCACGCTGCGACGACGAGGACGAGGCAGGGATCCCGTCCTTCGCTCTATTAACACGTTTCGACTGCTTCACGCGCGGTTTGTATCCAGCGCACGCATACTCCTCAGGAAAAGCGTTGCGGAACCGATCACGCACATCCGTGGAGCTGCGCTGGTTCCGGAAAGCCGGATCTCGAGCAATTAGCGCCCATTGCGAGCCATACTTGTCAAATCCGCGCTTCAGCGCCTCATCCTCTTCAGGTGTGAATGCGCGACGCGGTCGAGTTTTGCCCTTGATCAAAGGATCGGACCGGTTATCAGCACTCATGTGCCGGCGATGTGCATGAGACGGAACGCAGACACTTGATGCGGCATCTGCTTTCGTGTTGACCTGCGAGTGAAGTTCCTTGATACCGCTGCCCACGGACATAGGTCGGAGATGCGGCACGAATGAACCGCTCGTTTGTGCCATTCTTTGTGCGGGAGGACCGCCAAACCAGCCAAACGCCGAACGTGTGTGTGAGACTTCGGCCGTCGAAGCGTCGTCGACGGAACAATGGTGAAACTTGGCGGGAGACATGACTGAACGCATCATGAACGTTGGATCCTGTCCATTCAGACGGTTCATATTATCCTGCGGCGGTGATGATGCCTCAGGCATCCCAGTATGGTCCATGTAAGGCTGCTGGCACAACTGAACAAACGTGCCCGATGTATTCAGGGCCTGAAGTGGATCGTGATGCCAGATCCCCTCTACATGGCTCGTATTTGCTTCATCCGCCATGTGAGGGGGAAGCTCTTTGGAGGATGAAACAGCTTAGCAATTAAGAGTCGAACCGCAGTTTCTGCGTTTGGAAAAAGACGAATAAACTAAAGGGGAACCGCGTGATGGGCGTCACATTGCGGCCGGAGACTCAGCTGTTTTTTTTTGGGCCCTGTAGCATGACGATACCTACCAGCCCAGGCACACGCATATGTTCAAGTAGCCAATGAGAAGTCAGATTCTCGGCGAGTTTCCCATGTTTCAACATTTTTTCTATTAAAAAACGAGCGAAGAGACGAGCTGAATAAAGAAAATGCCGAAGAAATGGGCCATGTCAATTTTGTATTCTACATATAGCCAATCATACCAAGCAGGAATTACAAAGAGAAAAAATATTCAACCTGAGCCACTTGATTTCATATCCACAGGAATCCTACTTCGCACTACAGCCGACGGCATGTGATAGCCACAACCAATAGGTGGAGAGTACATACTACGTCCCAACCCGAGCACCTCGCTCGTTTACTCCAGTTTTTCGTCGGTCGCCGCATTAGGCGGCGTCCGAACAGGCGCTGTGCACTCCACTTCTGGTGCTTTTACAGCAGCGTCAACTTCCTCGTGATCTCCGTGCTGGGCATCCATGTCCGTTCGACACACGTTTGCATTATTGCTCCGCGGAGAGGCAGGTGCACTTCCTGATGCATTCCCCTCCTCTGATAATATCTGCTGACTCGTTGATAGAGACGGCGCAGTATTTTGTGCTGCGTTGATTGGCTCCTGGCCTGATTGTGACCCTAACGATGCAAGAAGCTATTATTAGCAACCGGACGGAAATAGGCGGGTGCGTGGAATACGCCTTAGGTGCAACGCCCCAAGCATGTATGGCGAAGAAAATCTGTGTACGTACCTTTTGAACTCTTTGCGCTTGCTCAAGGCGCGCCTCAGGCGCAATCGCCACATCGTATCGCGGCCATACAGTATCCTTGGTAGCCCCAGTGGCTGCTGGCGCAGCGTGGGCCGTCGATGTCGTTGTTTCCACACTATCAGGCAGAGCCGAGTACTCCATAGCTGCCATAGGTAAGGGCGCTGCAGGTTGGCGATGATCTGCTCGTGCGCGAGCTTCGGCCGCCGCCTTCGCTTCGCTTCGTGTACGCGCATCATTCACAAGCGACACCGTGGACAAATCCCATGCAAACTTAATGTGAGTACGCCCACCTAAGAATTCACTGTCCTGCAAAGTGTCATGTGCCGCAACACACGCTCGACTATCCCAGTATTCAACAAAACGGGTATGCTCCTGGTCCTTATATGTGCGAATCGCGCGGATTTCGCCGTATGGTTCAAAGTGAGCGTGAAACGCTTCGTATGTTACGGGCTCGGTCGCATCCTGCACAACAACGAACAGAGTGCCCTGATTTTTTTCTCGATCACAGTGCTGTTCCTGATCCTCATCTTTTGGAAGACTGAAGTGGACATCGAGCGTGCGACCAACATAGGCTTTCTGGTTCATGGCCACGCGTGCCTTTTCTGCTGCCCGTATATCATAGTACGTAACAAACAGCATACCACGCCGATGTATGAGATCAAACCACACTCGAATCTCACCGAACGAGGCAAAGTCTGCTCGTAGCGCATGTACATCCACTTCAAACGCGACATTGCGCACGAACAACGTGCGGCATGGCTTACTATCCTCGGGCCGCTCAGCATCAGGATCTGGTTGGTATATACTGCGAGTAAATCGGGACCGCTGACTCTTTCGCTCTGGGTGGCCACCCCGGCCAGCGCGTGGACCCCCTCCGCGCCGCAGATTCGGTGGCGACACGGGCATGTGTTTAGCATTCCAGGAGAACATCGGCGCACCAGGCGATACAGATGAAGGCACAGAAACTGGCATCGACATAGGAGCTGGCATTGGCATTGACATAGGTGGCCGAACTGCTGACCCATACATGGTGGGCGGCGGCCGAGCCGCTTCTGCTGTGCCGCCACCGAACATGAAGTAGGGCAAGCCATACGACATGGGCGCCATGGGGAATGGCGCACCCCAAGGTGGAAAAGGAGTGGCTGACGGTGACATGTTCCAGTTTGCGGGCGAAGCGCCATACGGAGACTGTGCATAATTTGTACGAGAACGACCGCCACGACCACCTCGGCCGCGCATGGATGATGACGATGGACGTCGATGTTCCTGACTCCCACGGTGCTGTCGGGGACCATCATCATATCCACCATATGGGTGATGACGGGGCATGCTCCTGAATTTTTTAAAAAAAGCTAACGGAACGCGTCTGAGTTTGTTCGCACGAAGCGTAACGCGAATGAACGAACGAAAAAAAATAACACAATCAGCGTGCTGCGTATGCACAAATCTCTAGTTTGTGTGTGAATGTGTATGTGTTTTTGTACGATTGGGCTGCTGTGCAATGCGTTACTTGTACAGAAAACTTCCAACGACTATGCTAGTGGGCGAGAGATGAAGGACCGACTCAGACACAACAGCAATACTTTTTCCTTCGATGGCTGTGGAGCTGACGAATGAGGCATGCGGCCAAACAGGCAAGTACAAACGCACACACAGAAAGCTAAGTTCAAGTCCAAAATGCCACGCGCGGCAGCGTCCTGAGTGGATAAGAGTGGCAATATTGCTGCTGGCTACCTGGCTAGCTAGCGCACGAATCTCTTGGTCCGGGGATGTGGATGGGATAGAATTGAAATTTTCTCACATATGCATACTCGCCACAAGCAGCGGCTTGTCCTTCCGATCACAAGTGTTGGATTGTCATGAGTAGCGTGGCCAGCTTCAAACTTGTGCTGCTAGGTACGTATGCGAACGAACATTCTGACGAGATACAGGTGAATCGTCTGTAGGAAAGTCCAGGTATGCTTGCCATGCATCGATGTGTTGTTGACAGACATCAGCGTTGCGCTCCGCTTCGTCAAAGACCAGTTTGAAGACTATCGAGAGAGCACCATCGGCGGTACGTACTCACATGCATGACGACAGAACCAATACGAGCCATATGTAGCTGCCTTTCTGACACAGACTGTGCGCCGGCAGGATGGTGCAACCATCAAGCTCGAGATCTGGTACGTACATTGTCTGTAGCCAATCGTCACTAACATGCGTGCAGGGATACGGCAGGGCAAGAGCGATACAAGTCTCTTGCACCCATGTACTACCGAAATGCGCACTGTGCACTTGTTGTGTACGATATCACCGAGCAAGAGAGCTTTGAAAATGCCAAGAGCTGGATCCGTGAACTGCAACGGCATGCGGATGCTAATATCACGATTGCTCTAGTAGGCAACAAGTTGGATCTAGCAGAGACAAGCCGTACCGTTTCAGCAGAAGATGGCCAAAAGTATGCCGACTCTGAGGGTCTCATGTTTATGGAGACGTCAGCAAAGACGCCAACGAACGTCACGGAACTTTTCACATTGGTGGCAAACAAGCTGCCACTGGACCGAGGTATGGGTGTCAAGCGCGGTGAATCTGCTACTGGTGGTGGCAGTGGCAGTGCAGCAGGCGCATCGGCGCGACCTGCGAATGGCCCTGTCAAGCTCGGTACATCATCTCAGCCGTCGACCAACCAAGATGCGTGTTCTTGCTGAGTCGCCATGTACATTACTCCGTATAAATGATGATGATGATAATGATGATGATGCCTATTTAGTTCAATGTAAAGCCAAGTAGCACATTGTCAATAAGACGCGCTGCTGGACTGGGGTCCGTAGCTCGGTTGTACACATAAATCGCGCCGCTGAGGATGGCGCCCTCTGCGCTAGCATTCGCAGGCGTCAGCGGATCGAGAGTCGACGGATGGTTCAAGGCGACATAGTCGAGCTCAGCGCGTGCTTCGTGGTCCCCATCCGCAAGCTTTGCGTGAGCGCTTAAATGTGTTTGCACAGCCTCAAGTGTCAGGCTCAAGCGGTCCGCGGGTGCCACATTTTTCGTGGCAAGATCATCCCACACACCTTGGCCCTTTTTCAGCGCAGCATACAGAACAGGTGCTACATGACGACCTTGTGCATCCAGGTACTTGTTGCGACTGCTCAGTGCTAGTTGGTCTTGCGGATCACGAACGGTCGGCAACACATGCACATTGCGCGACCCATGGGGAAACATGAAAAGGAGGTCATCCACTAGACGGCGGATCACAATCGCCTGCTGGATGTCTTTCTGTCCGAAGTACGCTCGGTCCGGCATGACTACGTTAAACAGCTTGGTCACGACCGTAGCAACGCCGCGGAAGAACGTAGGCCGTGTTGATCCTTCCATCTGGTGCGAGAGCCCCTTGACCTCGATGAACGCGCCAATCTGATCATCGACATTTTGCGTAATACCGTTTGGATACATGTCTTGTACCTGGGGTAGCAGGACCATGAGACGCCCGTGCTTTTGGAGCGCACCCTCGCGAATGCCCAGCTGTTCAATATCGCTTCGAGTCGTGCGTGGGTACACAGAAAGATCTTCATGTGGTGCGAACTGTGCAGGGTTAACGAAGATGGAGACAATTGTATAGTCGTTGTCACACAACGAGCGGTCTACAAGCCGCAAATGTCCCTCATGCAGAGCGCCCATGGTCGGAACAAATCCCACACTTGCATGTGTGCGCAAGATCGTTTTCCGCCACGCTCGGTAGGAATCCACATTGTCAAACACACGTACAGGCGCATCGGTAAAGTGAGCCGACATTCGGTACGACATGCTGCTCTCCCAAGGCAGTCCGTTGACTGAGAAAGCTGTCTGATGAACCCCAAGCACGCTCAGACAGCAGGCTATTGCCGATCCCACAGTGAGTGGTCAGCCTCCACATCAGCCAGTTGTTGCCATAATGCAGCCCAGCCCATTTCGTGCTGCTGGGACTAGCCGATTTCGACAGGAAATAACATCCGACAATCGCTCGTTCGATCGCTTGCTCACACTGAATACAGCCGGAACCAAGGCGAAAGGACCAAGCGTGTCATTCATGGTGGACAAGCCGGAGCTGTATGACCCATTCCAAAAGGTTCGAGGGTTCAAGTACACTGGATCTTTGAGGGCTGTATATCCATTGAGTCCCAAGACAAAAATACCAGCGCACATCCGCCGACCGAACTATGGCCGTGAAGCTGTAAGTATGGTGACGGCTCACCTCAAGCTGTTCCCATCGCGCAGGATCCGTGTGAATACGACCGAGGATCAAGAAGGAGTGCGCAAAGTCGCCAAAGTATGTACCATCTATCGAACTCACTCGAGTTTGCGGTCGAGGGAGCGAGTGTGTGTGTGCGCGCATGTGTGTGCATGCGTGCATGCGTGCTTGTGTTGGGATGTATAACAGCTAACCGACTGATTAGCTTGCTCGTGAATCACTTGATCATATTGCCGCAATGATCCGCCCAGGTATTACCACAGATGCACTCGATGAAGCTCTTGTGCAAGCTTCCATTGAGCGCAAATGCTATCCAAGTCCATTAGGATACCATGGCTATCCGAAAAGTGTATGCACATCTGTCAATGAGATTATTTGCCACGGGATTCCTGATCAGCGCCCCCTCGAAGATGGTGACATTATCAATCTAGGTGTGTTCTCGTCAATTTTTTTCGGCGCTTAAGCCGACTGTACTAACACATCCACGTCAGATGTTACATTGTACCACAACGGTATGTGGAACAGGAAAGGGGAGGAGATATAGGCTAACCAGCAGGATACCATGGCGACTTGTACGCATCTATGCACTACTCACCAAAGAAATGCTACGTTTCCTGTGGGTGACAAGGCGCGCGAGAGCGAGCCACTCATGCGTCTGATTCGCACGGCACGGTACGTGATTCATGGCACGCCCTTTCCTCGCCTGCTGTCCATTTTTTTCTTACACTTTGGCCTGCAGTGAATGTTTGGATGCAGCGATTGCTATCTGTGGACCCGATATGCCTTATGCCGAAATTGGTCGTGTCATTGAGCCCATCGCTAAGGCAAATGGCTGTTGCGTCGTCAAAGAGTACACGGGCCATGGCATTGGTCGTGTGTTCCACGGACCACCCCCAGTTTATCATTACCCGACGAAAAAGGTTTGTTGTGTAGCAACGGGGCCTGATACTAACAACAATTCAGTCGTATGGCACAATGCGACCTGGACATGTACGTCATACCAATATGAAATGCCGTTGTTGTTTCTTACGCAGATTTTCACGTACGGAGTATTTCATTACTACTAACGAATATGCAGTATTGAGCCAATGCTGAACCTCGGGACGGAAACAGGTGACGTCGAATGGCCTGACTTTTGGACAGTCGCCACAGTGGATGGCGCACCTTCGGCAGCCGCAGAGGAAACTCTGTTAATCACCGAGACTGGCGTTGAGATACTCACAGCGCAGGGCGGACCTCGTTGCCTTGATACGCAAGAGGCGCGCGCAAAGTACTTGGCTGACAAGGCGACATAAACGGCGCATCTGACTAGCACTTGTAGAACCACCGTCCCTACCCTTTTCCCCCGCTCCACAAGATAGCCTCGACGTACGCCCGGGGCAAGTCATTGCGGTGTGCATCACGTGATGCGCGATCGCCATGGCCTGGCGGCCGTCTGCGTCTGCCGGACACGGCCGATCGGCTCAGACTAGAGGCAGGGGGCGGGCAAGAACGGCACTCGACCACATTTCTTTTATCCACCAACTGGGTATTTGAGATCGTAAACGTATGTATATCCGTGGACGTAGTATGGGAATGATGAGCGCACATACTTACGCACGATTCTAGATGTCGACAATCGCTCCAATTAAGGGTATGCTTCGCAAGCGCCTCTTTACCGATGTGACCATTGCTCTTGGCGGTGGCACGCTAGTTGCTATGGGTTTCTGGTACGGCTGGCACCTGCCACGCAACCAAATCCGTACGTATCTTGCCTGTGGGGCACGTGTACTAACGATTTGCTTTAGGTGACGAGTTCTATGCAAAGCTTCACGCGGCTAAGAAGGACGAGTAAACAATATACACGTTCTTGCTTGGTTTCTTTTTCCTGTCTGATTCTTTACGTTGGCTCCAATTTGTAGTACGATGACGTATGCCTACAATGGAAAGATGACTGTCGCCGCTCACCAGCATTCCTCTTGCCAGCGGCGCTCTGTCTCCAGTGTCGACAGGTATCGAGCCGCTTGGTCGACGTTCATGTGGCCATGTTCCACGAACACATCGACGATTGATTGTTTCACTTGCTCGGGCATCTTGCCCGAAGTGCCGCATAAGTATGCAATCCCACGGCGTGGTCCAAGTATGTCCCATATACGAGCGCCATTTTCGCGGATACGATGTTGTACATAAACTTTTTCTGGCTGATCACGGCTAGCCGCCACCACGTATGTCAGGTTTGCATGCGAAGTCGTAGCCCACTGTTTCCATTCGGCGCCGTACAAGCAATCTTTTGCTTGGTAGCGACACCCAAAGATGACAAGCGTGTCAGCCAACGTGGGTGGGTGGTTGCTGGTGGTTCGAGCCTGATCGTTCGTGCCGGGACACTCATCAGCCCCTGGGTTGCTAGCTGTCGGAGTGTTTGTCGTTATATGGCTCTCGACGTTATTCTCAGCCAGGTATGTAGCTAGGCGCTCGTACACCAGCGAGCGGAGTGGCGCAATGCCTGTACCTGGCCCAATTGCTAGAACAGGCGTTGTGCTGTGCGCTGGAGGAAGGAGTGTGCCGGTCTGCAAGCGCACGGGAATACACGTGCCGGGGATCAAGCGAGCAAGCCAGGAGGTAGCGATTCCCTCTCGAGGCTTTTGCAGCCGTGTCTTGTACTTGACAACCGCTACCGCAAGTTGCAATGTGGTCGGATACCACTGGTAAAATGCGGAAAGAGGGCGGGTTAGTAGTGCGAAACGGTGCAGTGTACTTACAGATGGGTTACTCGCCAAGCTGTATTGCCGCTCTCGCATCATAGGGAATACTTCCATAACGTATTTGACGGGGATTTGCACACTTTTGAATTCCGCCAAGACCTCGGCCATCGTCCGTCGCACCCGCTGTGCATACTCATACATATCATCCGTGCCCTCGCCGGGTTGGAGAAACTCGGTCAGCTTTTCGTGCTCTCGGTGGGTCGACGGGCAGAAGTGTCGGATTACAGCAAAAAATGAACGGCGCGGGACAGAAAAGGGGTCAAGATGCACAGTTAGCAGACGCCGAAGTGTGAGTGCTTGCGCCTGCATGTCACGCCAAAGTGCCGGTGGCCATGGTCGATCTTCGTATTAGTCGGGTGGGGTGAGTGACCAAAGAGACACGCGTGTGTACGTACGGGGATCATGCCGCGTCAGTTTGAGGGCATCATCGGCAAAAGAGGACCATCCGAGTCGCTCAAGAAGCCAGTCGACATCAGCTGCCTTGTTTTCTGGACGTACACACACGACATCCCCTGCGTGGTATGCAGGGACCGGTGTGTTAGAAGGAAGCGCAAGCTCGATACACCGCACATCCTGAAAGTGCGATTTGTCCGTCATGCGGTCATTTTTCACCACAGTTGCATACATGGTCGAATCGTCTAGTCTGGCTGAGGAGAATGGTTTCGTCGCAGGGTCTGTTGGTGGGGATGGAGCGTCGCATCGCACACACCCTTGTTTATCTGCCGGGTGTGTTGCTGCCTGTACAACATGTGCTTCGATGCGCGGAGGCAATAGCACGTCATTTGAGATCGGCGATGGCCCGTTTGGCTCACATAGATCTTGCTTCAGGTGCTGAACCAAGGAGTCCAGCCAAGGCAAGACACCACCGTCCAGTCTGGGGCATGTGAGCCTGTGATTCAAGGAACGTACCCTAGTTCGTGCTGCTCGTCTGCCTCCCCAGAGGGAAGCCATTCCTTTGCACCTAGATCTTGAAGGCGTCGGTGCAGCATGCGTGATGCCCAGCAGAATCTTGTGTAAGTGGAATCGCCGAGGCCAAACGTGGTAAACGTCAGGTCCGACAAGATATCGCCTGGTAATCCTTTGCGCAAGAGAAAGCGCCACAGTGGACGTGCAGATACAGGCAGTTCACCATTCCCCGTTGTTGAGACTACAAATATGATGTATGACTCGTTGATCAGATCTGTCTGCGGCGTTGTTAGAAACAAGCGTACTTGTGAGCATGACACGTACGCGATCATAATCGTGTAAATCACATATACGTGTCGGGACATGGTGGCGCAGGGCTATGTCTGCGATCCGGTATGCAATATCTTCCGCATTCCCTGTCTCTGTAGCAAAGAGAACCGTGAGCTGGGTCGCATTGTCTGCAGATGGCATGACAAATGACGCGTTAAGATCCCTGAGTCGAGCGGAGGGGAATTTTGGCCAAATTTCTGAACGTCGCGCGCATGTCACAATTACACATTGACAGGGACGTGTGGAGAAGATGTGGAACCAACGTCAATTTCACATCGAGGGTGTGGAAGTAGACCACTGCCACAAGAGCCAACAGATGGTGAGCAGGCACTCACCAAGACTTCGTGCGAACACAAGGCATGCAGGGACACTCCTCATATAGAGATTACGATAATAACTACGGAGGGTATGCCATCCTTACTTGAGCATCTTACCGTCGGCCCATTGCTTGCCGTCGATCACCACTTCCCAAGCGAGCATGTCCTCGAAGAACTTCTTGTCCTCGGGCTTGTCGAGATCAAGAGGCGTGACAGAGTAGCTCTCAAGATCCGGCGCAACGCTCAGCACTGGAAGGTAGTCCTTACCACGCAGTACGATCACACCAGCAATCAAGCTGTCGTTGTTCGTGCCGAACACACCGGCCGTGCCCTGGACGTACTTGCGGCTGGCCTCAAGACGGTTGAAGAAACCACCGATCTGGTTGTTGCTCATGAAGATCTGCGTCAGCTCATCATTGTACTTGAAATCGAAGCGCCAGATACTGAAGCCCTCCTTGTCGAAGTGCTCGTAGAACCATGGCAGGGCCTTCGTACGGGTGTCCTCATTCGAGTATACACGCTTCCACTCGTCAAGCACAAATGACGACGGTGGCAGCAAGTCCAATGGGTTCTTTGGCTTCTCAGCCTTTGGCTCCGCAGCTGCGGCGCCACCCTTTGGCTGGTCCTTGGACTGCGCCTTAGGCTGGTCCTTCTGCTTTTCCTCCTTCTTTGGTGGAACAAACTTGGCATTCTCCTTCGCGAAATCGTTGTCAACAGGGATTACGCCACCCAAGCTCTTCTGGTTCACGACCGTGTTGTAGTAGCGCAGGACGTTCGGGAACTTGTTGCGGAACTCCGGTCCAGTGAAGTTAGCGTACACGCTACGGATCGTCGCCGCAAGCGACAAGTCGGCCGCTGTCAGGCGGTGGCCCACAGCAAATGTCTGCTTCACAAGGTGCTTCTCAAGGTGCGCGAAGCCCTTTTCAATCTGGGCCCATGCATTTTGATCCAGAACCTTGCTGTACTGGGTCTTGCCGTTGTACATGAGGAACAACTGCACAATACCGTTGAAGATCATGTCATCGGAAAAGTTCACCCATTGGTCGACAAGAGCGTCTGTCTTACTGTCGGTGCCGTACAAATGAGCGTTGTCAGACAGACAAGCAACTGCATCGAGGTTAGTACACAATTCCTCCGCTTCGCCTCGTTATACGGGCGCCAAGTCAGACAGGCTAGCATGCATCATGCGGCAAGCAGGTGCACAAACATGGCAGGATAGCATTAGGAGAAACGGGCTTACATCAGAACATTGTACCACAACGTGCTTTGGCGCACTACCCTCGACATGTGTCGATTAAGCCAGGGATAACTGAATATATAACACCATCATGTTGCGCCCTCGATCCCAACCAGTGAGGCGTGCCACCGCATACGCGCCTACTCGACTGCCTTTATTTTAAATACGTACTGTACCTCAAAATGGAGCGCGACTCCGTCAGCAAGAACCCATCCGAGCCTTCGAATGCAGGCACCTTGCCCTGAGGGAACTTGGCCAAAAACTCCGGCTTGTGGGAGTCTTCCACAGGCTTCGTAGTCACGAGCTCCAACTCCAAGCCATTGATCTTGGCTGCAGCCATGACGCGCATCACTTTGGGAGTGCCAGGCGTTCCGTACAGCTTGCCAATGCTAGCCATGTTGTATACAACAGTAGATGAAGGTGTAGGAAAGAGAAAGTTGTTTTTACTGTGGGTCCCATTTTTCTTTCTTTCCCTGCAATGAAATTCCACTCTGACCACAGACACGCGCACACGTTGGCAAGTGAGGACAGAGCAAACTCTCTTTCCTCCCTGGACTGCCACGTGGTAAAGTGCAGAGGCCTCGCAATGCAAATGATCGGTCGAGCTGGAATATCAAGAGAGATTACGTGTGTGTCTCGCTGACAATTCGGTCGTCGATCGCGTCTTGCCCCACTTACCATGTCGCGTAGGTACGACTCAAGGACGACGACCTTCTCGCCTGAAGGTCGACTGTACCAGGTCGAATATGCCATGGAAGCTATTTCACATGCAGGCACGGTGCTTGGCATTCTCGCAAGTGATGGCGTCGTGCTGGCAGCTGAGAAGAAGGTGACGAGCAAGCTGCTCGAGCAGGATAAGAGTAGCGAGAAGATTTTTCAGCTTAGCGGAAACGTGCTCTCAGGCGTTGCAGGCATGACTGCCGATGCAAACTCGCTCGTAAACTATGCGCGGAATGCCGCCCAAAAGTATCTGTTATCGTATGACGAAGACATTCCTGTTGAACAGCTTGTGCAGCGGCTGTGTGACTTGAAGCAGGGCTATACACAGTTTGGTGGTCTGCGTCCATTTGGTGTATCGCTACTGTACGCCGGATACGATGCTCACCACGCATTCCAGCTATACCAATCGGACCCATCCGGCAACTACTCAGGCTGGAAAGCTACGTGCATTGGCATGAACAATGGCACAGCTACGAGTCTTCTGAAGCAAGAATACAAAGATACTATGACAGTCAAGGATGCCTTGGGCCTGGCAGCACGTGTGCTTAGCAAAACTATGGACACGACGTCGATGGAAAGTGACAAGCGTACGTGTGCACTGCATGCATTAGCGACTTGCGACGACTAACCTGGCGCAGTGGAATTCGCCGTACTCAAACGGAATGAGCGTACAGATGAGCCACAGCCATATATTTTGTCACCTAGTGATATTGACCGTGTTTTACAGCTACACAACCTTGCAAAGCCCGCAGATGACGCTTCCATGGCCGTAGATGCATAGTTTGACAGTGTTTTTTTTGGTACCTCTTACTATGAGCCGATATGTACGTATGTGTTTTGCAATAGCATCTGCTTGGAATCCGTTCCAGAGACATGTTGAGACACAATACTCGAGTAGGTCGCCGAGCGATGATGTATGTGACAAGGGCCCTTCATAAACGCAGGCTAGCAAGCCTACCGACGGATCCCTTGGGGTCGTCCTGACGGCCCACGCCCACGCCGTGCTTGTGCACGCATGATCGTAGCACGTCCACGAGCGCTGCCGATACCTCGGCCTTTCATGGCATTTGGCCCCACACGCTTGAACATGGGTGCTTGTTGCAGCATGTCCGGTACGACCATGAATCGGATCATGTTGCCGCGAATGTACACACTATCCAAGTGTGTCTGTTTTCCGTCGCGCGCAGTGACTGCGATGTCCTTCATCGAAATATTAAAGTTGTCTTCCGCTACACGCGTGTCAGTGATGTTGTAATTTTCACGCAGGATCGCCACATACCATCAAAAAGACGGCCACGATACGTCGTACCTCCTTTCAGCTCAATCGTAACAGTGTGACCCAGTGCCTCATGAAGAAGCTTAACGGGGATGCCGACTGTTCCCATCGTGCGACAGTGCGCAGTAATTCCCCTTGCTCAACTTGGTGCAAACGTGCAGCGGCCAGCGATCCACTTTTGCGTGGCGGCGTCCCAGCAGCAGGGCCCGGCCAAGCTCCATAGCGAGCTATATCACGTGACTATTCACGCGTAACGTACCCAGGGGTGTGGCGGGCGCGCTCGTTCGCCTGCGGCGCAGGAGGGGAAGGGCAGGCATAAACACGGCGGACCGGTGGAGGTCAGCGGCACGCGGGAGAAGCGGAGCCACTCCAGCCTTCCGCCACCGACGTGCCAGATCGATACGATCCGTGCGCGCGTCTATTTGTCTGCATCGACCTTCGTATTTTCTTGTGCACGCTAAAGCGAAGTACCTAGACCATGCCAAAGCAGCCTACTCCCAAGGTGACCACGGGAACGCGCCGAACGAAGGCCAAGAAGGATCCCGCCGCGCCAAAGCGCCCATTGAGTGCCTACATGTTTTTCAGCCAGGACTGGCGTGAACGCGTCAAAGCCGAGAACCCTGATGCAGGATTCGGTATGTAACGTGCTTACCATGGTTGTCGTGATCGTGCGTGAAAGTGGAGCTAACTGAATCCAGGCGATGTTGGCCGTCTGCTTGGAACCAAGTGGAAGGAGATGAGCGACGAAGAGAAGAAGCCATACGTCGAAATGGCGAGCAAAGACAAAGAGCGTGCCGAGTCGGAGAAAGCGGCCTATGCTGTACGTGAATCATCACCATTGTATCGGAGTGCATGTACGACTAACGCGACGCGCAGAACAAGGCATGAAGAATGCAGCGAAGAACGTGCCCTGAAAACGCTTATGGGACGGAACAAAACACGCTGTGTATTTTGACCCATACTGTCTTGTTGTTTTTGTTGTTGATGCTGTTGATGTGATTGTTATCGCCGTTGGTTGGCGACTGCATTTACACTTCAGCGTGTCCCCATTGCTTCCTTGGTCTTTCTTCGTGTCTTGGTTGCTCTGTCTCTTTTAGCTTGTGTCGCTATGTAATATCTGCGATGTATTCGTATACAGATTGGCCTTTCTGTGTTAGGCAAATGTGCTTTGAAGCAGATCCATGCTCTTTTCATACACTGTAAACACAATGCCGCCGCTCAGCATCAGTCGTGCGAGACGCGGTGTCGCTCCTCGCCAGAAAGCAAAGAGTCCTTCGTGCCGCAGGATTTTGGCCATGCAATCGAATGTGCCCTTGTATTGATCACGGCCATGCAGTGTTTGCAGCCGTGTTTTGACGACATCCAAGGGCATCGTTGCATAAACGGTCACAACCCCAGCAACTGCACCTATGCCGAACGTCACACCGCCTGGTAACGGCTGTCCTGGGCGCGATGAGCCCTGGACAAAGTTGCGCAGCGTAGAGTACGTGCCGAAGCGCACCGCACTATTCGCCCCCTGTCGCAGCATCACAGGGACCAATCCACGGTAGATGCCCAGCAAACCTTCATCACGTACAATCGCGATGGAGCCGGCCACGAGATTGGGTGGGTACTTGGGCTTGGGGCTTTTTGCATCGTCGATTAGCTTCGTTTTAATTGTCTCAGACGGCGTCACAGCGAAGATGGCCTCCATCATGCCTGCACCCAGACCGGCAAGCAGACTTCGAGGCGCCGTCAACTTGCCATGCTCGTCCTTGAGCATGGACTTGAAGTGGTCATATGAGAGGAACCGCACGCCGGCCTTGAGTGCATTCCCTGCTACGAGGGCACCACATCCACTGTACAAGCCACGCACACCATACTTTGTTACTGTCTCACGAACGATATTGATTGGATTTGGCGGCTGCCGTCTCTGTCAGCCATGTGACGACGTTCGTAGCCACACGCACCTTTTCCCCAGCTTTTGTCGAAAATTGTGCTACGGTCTTTGTGTACTCGATGGGGTACGTTGCGAATCCTTCTACGGCACCAGCAAATGCACCAGAGCTCAGAGAGAACACCGGGTTCACCTTGCCTTGTGCTGAGCTTTGCTTCGTCGTCGACATGGTGCACGGATTCGTCCCTGTCTTGCGATACACGGCTTTACCACACCAGGATCCCACAGATTGCTTGACCGAGCCGACTGTGATTGGCCACGCTCATCTTCCCCGGGCTGAGCCCGACCGGACGCGCGACCAGAGAGCCTGTGCAGGAGAACGGTTGCCTAAATAAAATACACACCTACATTATACGCTCCCTGTCCCTGCTGCGCTTGCCATGGCTCCTAGTGGAAGTGCGCAACACTGTATTACTCGGCGATTTCATGTCGTGGACGCGACTGTGAAGGCAGCTGGCGCCGTGAAGCGCGCGTAGGTTTCCGTGAGAGCTCTTCGTCCGCACGCGGCGATATGGTAGGAACGCGGGGCCATTTGTCTGTGAAAGTGGCAGTCGAATGAAGCATCTTTTGGGCCTTGTCGACAGTTTCTTGCGTGCTGCGAACGCGATTTGTTGTGTTTTGTAGGGGACGCCGCTCTGAGCGCGTACGTTGCGTGATGAGGTCCCAGTAAGCTGACCCTTGTGTGCCGCGCTTGAGCATACTGAGTTCCTGATCCTTCGCTGCTAGTGCCAATGTAAACGTTTGTAGCTCCTGTTTCATGCTGTCGCGCTGCTTTTGAAGTTGCACATTGTCTAGCTCCCGATGTGCAACATCGTGTTCCAACGTCCGCACACGCTGCTGCCAAGCGCTAATGTCGGCCTTGAGAGCTGCTTCCGTCTCGTCGCGCGCTTTCTCACACTGCCGAAGCTCCGCACGAGCGGCCTTTTCACGCATTTCTGCCTTCGCACGCACGTCCTCAAGTGCCAGTCGCTCAGCTTCCCATGCTTCTTGTGCACGGATCTGCTTCGCTTGTGCATGGAGTTGCGCTTTGAGCTCTCCTGCATGCCGCTCCATGCTTGCCGTGCGTTCTTTCGCGTTTTCGAGCTCGGCATGCAAGAGCTCGGCTTCCGATGGCTGTGTCTCTGCATCGGTGAGCCGGGCTTGCAATTCGCGCATGGCATCAGCCGCCTCTTGACGTACTACAAGGATGCGGACTTCTGCGTCTCGCATGCATGCTTGTCGGGTCGATTCAATGGCTTGCTGGACTTGTTCGTGCACGTTGATCGATGGCTCGGCGCGACGGACCTCCAAGTCACGTCGGCCAACGTCCAGCTTCCGCCAGTCATCATGCAGCTGTGCCTGCTGTAGCTGGAGATTGACGCGCTCTTCTTCCAGCGCGGCTCGTTCCTTTTGCAATTCGGCACGCTCCATGTCCAACTCTGTGGACAGGCGCTGCTGATCCATCGATGTTGTAGGCGCTGGAACTGATGTAGACTTACTTGTCAGCTCTGGCTCAGGTGCTGTGATCGCCTCGGGCCAACGAGTCGTTGTGCTCGTGTGAAGCAAAGCCAGTCTCGACTCGAGCTGCTCTGTGAGCGCTTGCAATGTCGCCCGTTTCGTCTCGTCATCTTCGTCCCAAGAAGCTTTGCATCGCACGAATTCCCGGACGTGGCCTTCAAATACATGAATGTAGTCATTAGCATCCCGCAGTTGTTCACGAAGAATCTGGCACTGTCGATACGAACGGGCTAGTCTGTGTTGCAAGAAGATTGTCCTTTCGGTATGTGTTCGATCCAAAGCTGCAACCATATCGAGCAATTCACGCGCGTCGACATCAGCTAAGGAATCAATTGCGAACAACTTTGTCGACAACTCTTGCGCTGCGAATGGAACCAGCGGGCCCGTATCCAAATCATCCAGCTCTTCCTTGTCTGTCAGATAGCTAAACTCATACATGCCCGGCCAGTGCGCTGAGGTATGTGGACTAGATGCAGAACGTGCACTAGACTCGGTGCGTGGCGTGGCCCAACTGTATGAGCTTGAAGCAAAACTTGCATCCGGTCGCGTGGGCGTATGCTGTGCAGTCAAGGAAGATTCGCCTTCATGTGTAGATGCTGGGGCCAAGGCATCTGAGCTTGTACTCGCTGAGCCAACAGTCTCAAGGGGCTCGTGGTGCGTGACGAGAGCAGGATCTGGGTCTGACGACGGCGCCGCGGCGTCGAGAGGCTCCTCGGGTTGGACCAATGTATCGTGTGGCACCTGATCGACAGTCGCTTCTCGAGGTGCTTGGGCCATGACCACATCGTTGTCGTTACGAGGGTCAGCCTGTTGCTCTTCCGTAGCCATTTCGGTGCCTTCTGCAGAGTCCGCTTGTGATTCTGACACAGTGCCTGTACGCTCGGGACTTGGCGCAGATGCTTTCTCCGGCTCTTGAGCTGGGTCTTGGTCAGAGTTATGTGCGAGCGTCTCAATACCATTTTTCCCAGACTCTGGCTTTGTGTCGTCTTCCAGGCTTCTGCGCCTGTGTTCAACATTATCGTCTGGTGTAGGCGCTCGACGCAGAGACGGACGCACAGTTGGAGATGACAGTGGCGACGTTGAGGTGCCTTCTCTAGGACTTGATGGCGAGCTCCATGGACTTGTGTCATCTGCGTCTTGGATCATGCTTTTTAGTGGTTTGATGGTCTCAGGGGCTTCGGCGCCAGAGGATGAACGAATGGGCGTCAGGGGTCTCGTCGTTGGTTGTTTCCAACTTGAGCTGCTACTTTGGTCCAACCCAGCAAGCGCACCATCGACTTCGCGACGAAGAAAGCTTTCCGTAAAGCTCATCTCCATGGAATCACCACTTATGGACATGTCATGGGACCGGACGTCCTCGTCCTCTGCACGACTGCTCACAGAAGCTGTGAGCAAGCTCTCTTCCCCATCTTCGTATGTGCGCATGCCGAACCGCACACTACTTCCTGTACCAGGTGTGTGTGGCGAGCGCAAAATCCCAACACTTTTTGGCTGTGGCGTATACAACCCACCATTATACATGGTGGGATAAGGCAAAGTTGATTTGAAACTAGCGATCAATGGTTCTAGGATGCTATTTTTCCCACCCCCTTTTCTAATGAACCATGCTGTCTATCAATCTAACGTAAGGGTCTATCTCTCACGGAGTGCGTCACCTTCTTCCCATCGAAGCACACTTCAAGTCACCTTACCATGCCAGCCTATGGAAAACTCGCTTTGTATCGGTTATCATGCCCTGCATGACAAGTGGGCCTCTTGCCATGTACCACCAACACGGTCGAAAGTCGCGCGCCTCTTGACGCGTGCGCATATGTGAGCACGTGACTTTTCACTTGCTTATTGGCGCTCACCCCGGCCTCGCAAATTTTTTTTTTTTTTTGTTGCTTCAACGTCCCAATATATCATACACGATTTGTCCAAGGGCCTTGGACACTCACGGCGGCTCTTGACCTTTCACATCAAGACGTACGCCCCCTTGGCGTCGGCGGCTCCGCTATCTTGCCATCATGTCCCGAGTCATTGTGAAGGGACTGCCGCCGTACCTATCGGACTCAAGACTGCGCGAACACTTTGCGCAGAAAGGCAAGGTCACAGATGTCAAGTTGATGAGGCGGCCGGACGGCACGTCCCGGCGATTCGGCTTCGTCGGGTACAGAACGGAGGCGGAGGCTGAAGATGCTCGAACGTACTTTGATCGAACGTACATCGACACCTCACGTATATCCGTGGCGTTGGCCAAACAAATTGGCGACCAGGACCTGCTGGCTGAAAAGACCGCACGCTTGTCCAAGTCGACCAAGGCCGACGAAAAAGATCAGCGTGCCAAGTCCACGCAGACGAAAGAAGGCAAGACCGAAAAGAAGGTTCCCAAGGCAACTGAAAAGGGCGCCACCTTCGAGGAATTCATGTCAGTCATGGCGCCAAAGCTCAAGCGAAAGTCGTGGATGAACAATGATGATCTTACGCGGGCCAACGAGGCAGAACAGATACGTGAGGAGAAGCCAATGACGAAGCGTAGAAAGTCGACGACAAAACCTGCACAGGCGGATCCATCTCTGACTGCGAGAGAGTCGGATGGGGAAACGCCCAAGGACAATGCCGCGTCGAATGAAGCGCTCTCTGACCTTGAGTACATGCGGCGACGCATGCGGCACAAAGTTGCTGGTGGCGAAGGGCCGAGTCCAGCGTTTGAGCAATCCGATTCAGACTCCTCAGACTCGGAGGGCGATCAAGATCAGGACCAAGACGACGAAGAAGACGATGAGGATGACGAGCGAGACAAAGAAGAGGCAGCACGTCGGAAAGCTGCGTTGGAAGAGCAAAAGCGACGGGACGAAGAGAATGTCGATACCATTATGGAATCTGCTCGCTTGTTCGTGCGCAACTTGCCGTACTCTGCGACTGAAGATGAGCTGGCGTCATTTTTTAGCTCGTATGGTACTGTTGAACAGGTACGTGTATCACTGACAGGGCCATGCATTAGCGGCAGCGGCAGCGACTTGGATGGCTTGGTGATGACTTTCAGTATAGGGACAACCGAGGCGATTCGTTATGGCCAGTGCGGATGTCATACTGGGAATGAAAAGATAGTAGATTTTGTCTGATACCATCCGGCTGATGCCTGCATGTGCCCAGTCTCACACGCAACTGAATGAAGCTGACCATTGGCAGGTGCATATCCCATTGGATGCTCAAAGCAAAGCCTCTAAAGGCTTGGCCTTTGTCAAGTTTGTGGATCCATCGCATGCCTTGCTAGCGTTTCGTGGGAAGGATGGTGCGATCTTCCAAGGTCGACTTTTGCACGTGCTGCCAGCCGTGAGTCCTGTGCCCAAGCCTCAGTCGTCTGGCTCATTGAAGCAGAAGCGGCATGAAGCCAAAAAGGCCATGGCCGGCAAGGACTTTCAATGGGGTATGCTGTACATGAACAGTGATGCGGTAGCGAGCTCGATTTCTGAGCGCTTCGATGTCCCCAAAGCGACGCTGCTAGGCGCCGACGAGGTTGCTGGTGTGAGTCCCGCCGTGCGTCTTGCGTTAGCGGAGACTCGGATCATCCAGGAGACCAAGCAGTTTTTTGCTGATCATGGCATGAATCTCGATGCTCTTGAGCGCGTCAAGACACGCACGGACGATACCATTCTCGTGAAGAACATTCCGTACGGGACTGGCGCGGATGAAATTCGCTCGTTGTTCGCACGATTCGGCGACGTCGCACGTGTGCTGATGCCTCCTTCAAACACGATTGCTGTTGTCGAAATGCCGATTGTCAACGAGGCTCGCGTCGCTTTCCGCGCACTCGCGTACAAACGCTTCAAAGACGCCGTGCTGTACCTGGAAAAGGCACCGACGGGCTTCCTACCGCCCCGGGGCAGCGGCGCTCCCCACGCTGAGACGATCGCAAGTGTGCAGGGCAAACGGGCACCAGAGTCGAGTCGCTCTCTTTTGGGGGCTGACACGAACGATACGGCCGCCGTGGCTGCCGCCGATGGCACTCTGTATATCAAGAACCTGAGTTTCGCGACGACAAGTGAGCGACTTGCCGATGCATTCCGTGCGCTAGCCGGGTTTGTTTTTGCCCGCGTGCAGACGAAGCCAGACGCAAAGCAACCGATGGTGCGTCTGAGTATGGGCTATGGATTCGTTGGCTTTACCAGTGCCGAACATGCCATCCACGCACAGAAAGCTATGGACCAATATGTGCTTGATGGGCATACGCTGTCGGTGTCGCTTGCACGTCGTGGCCGTGACGCGGATGACGACGCACCTGTCCAGCGAGCACCGTCGGCGAAGATGCTTGTGAAGAACGTGCCGTTCGAAGCGACGAAAAAGGACATTCGAGAGCTCTTTGGTGCGCACGGCCAGCTCAAAAGTGTGCGGGTACCGAAACAGGTGCATGGTCGTACGCGTGGCTTTGCGTTCGTCGAGTTTGTGTCGCGACGTGAGGCTGAGAACGCTATGGCAGCTCTAAGACACACCCACTTACTTGGTCGGCACCTTGTGTTGGAGTGGGCCGGCGATGCCGAGGGTACAGCTGGCGTTGATGAACTGCGCGAGAAAACGCGTCATGCATATGTGGGCGAGTCGGACCGACCCCGTGCTCTGGGACAGCGGGCAAAGATTCGAATGGGTGCCGAACAAGTTGCCGAAGCCGTTGCGCAACAAGCGAAGAAATCGGATGACGATGGTGACGACGACGATGACTGAGGTAGTGAATATGGAGTTGTGATGGGCCGAGCTAAGAGGACTCGGGGAAGGAGAGCAGACTCGTGGTGCTGTGTACGAAAAAACATATGTGCGATATGACTTTTTTTCAACCATCTGTACAATACATAGATCTTACTATTCATGAGCCCAAGGAGGGGTGCTTCACTACATGTCTTGCATAGCACGCTCAATGCTATCGCCTAGCATAGGGAAGGCTTCGGTGAGAGCCGGGCCCAAATGATCGCGAAAGGACTGATGTAAGATGTCTTGTTGTTCCGTGCCATCGTTGGACGTACCCTGATGGAGGTATACTGACCCAGCGAGTACTGATTCTCACTAGCGAGGCGATTCACAAAAGCCCGCGTGTGGCTGTCGGGATTACGTCCGGCATCTACTAGGCTGCCATTGTGTTAGAATCATGGGATACAGGGCGGAGGACAAAGAAGTCCAACTGAGCAACGATCTTGTCGTGTGGAATGAACGTACTCAATAATGTCTTTCGGGATTCCATCATGAATGTGTCCACGCATGACATCGATATCGACCAAGCGATGAATCACTCGATTCCTGCGTAAGACAATACATGCTGCACGTACACGCTCTCTCCCATTTGTCGCGAGGAGCCCTCGCTTCCATCTGCTGCATGCGATGCCAATTCGTACAATGCATCGACCACAGCACGTGTACGTATATCGAGGTCGCGACGCACAATGTCCTCTACACGCATTGATGACGGATCGTTGTTCGCCTGCCCCATCGACGTAGGCGAGTGCCCCGCTTGCATCTGTGGTGGTGATGGAGACGCACTTGCCGGCGTCGCTGACCGCCGCTTGTCGGCCATAACGACGTCAGCCTAACTCGAGGCAAAGAGCAAAAGAAATGTGGCTAAGCGCAGTGAGTGGAGCTTCAAAGCTAAAGACATTTTCATCCAAAAGGTGTGGCGGCCTTTCGACTGGTGGATGAAATACACCACCACACGTGGCACAAACACCACCATTTGCTGCAGGCTCCCGGCTCCTTGGGAAGCCCCACCCCCTAAACGTCAGACGACACGTGTCCCTCGATTTCGTCTATGCAATGATATGGGGCACCCTCACACCCACAAACTATGGCCAGCCGTCGTCTGAATCGTCCAAATCACCATCGGTAATTTCACTTGCCAACTCACGCTCACGGGCATGAGCCGCATTGGCCGAGTCAAGATCAGCGCGGTGGCTGTCGACTGAGTAACGCATCGCTTTTATGCTGTCGTTGTGCAGCTGCAGACAAAAGTCGATCCGCTGCTGCAACTGTGCCTGCGGCTCATTGGTCGCGTATATATCAACGGCCTCATTGGAGATCATAATGGCATTTTCATGGTCGACACGCGCATCAATCACACCGTCGCGGATGGCCTTGACAATCACGTACTCTGCGTCTTCCTCCGACTCCAGATGCAGCTTGCGCGTGATATCAGCCAAAGAGATGCGCGAATAAGCGAGCGAGATGCGGCGGATCCCTGTTTTGATCACATTGTGTCGCAGGCGGAGGATCAGCGAGTATGTCTTGTCGCGGAGGAAGAGTGCTTCATTCCGCTGGAGCGTCGCCTGGAACAAAGACAAATCTCCCACGCGCACCGCCTGCACGATCGGCAAATACGATGCCAATGCCTGTCGTAGCAGAGGAAGCCGGAAAATCGAGCGTTCAGGCAAGTCGCCCATTAACAGCTCGACAATGATGAGGAGTTTGTAAGCCGTTTGGAGGAAGCCACCAGCTACAGGCTTGACGCCATTGCCGTCTTGATCTGGCAAGCTCCGCTTCGTCAAGAGTCCTTGCTGAGGCGCGCGACGAATCGCCTGCTGAAGGTGCGAATGTGCATCGGAGTAGTTCAGCTGCACAGCGCGGATTCGGCCCACATAGTAGTCGTAGCGTGCGACTTGTGGATTCGATGCATGTGTGCGTGGGAAGGGGGCACGAGCCACAAGCTTATCGGCCTGCTCATACAGATTGCCCTCGACAATATACATACGGAGCAACACATTCTGGACTGTCGCATTCGTTTCTGAATCATGTCGTAGAGACGATGTGCGTTGCAAGGCCAAAAGCATATCTCGCAACGACGTGAGACCCTCGTCTTTGTTCTTCTCGTAGCATCGAGCTAGGAAAAACACTAGCTTTGCACCAAGGATATCAAGTGAGCGTCGGTTTTGCAGCACCACTTCGTCGACAGCTTTGGCGCACAGCGCCGTAGCCTTCGCCAGGCATGCTGGCTGATCCAGCAGGTACACGACGACCAGCAGGCGCAAGTATGCCACAAGCTCTGGCAGTGCATCATCATCTGTACGCGTCTCTGATGCAGCATTGTGTGATGGCATAGCCGATGAAGCATCTGGCATTTCTTCGTCCATAGCCGCAGGCTTTTCTACTGTCTTTGATGCATCCGCCACATCGTTGACGAATGGCTGCGGCAACAAACTAAGCAACTCCTCGCGATATGTGCTCGCCTCTGGAAGGGCCTCTTGCACAACGAGTGCGAGCACATCAGCCTTTTCTTGCACGTGCGTGCGCACGTAAGGAAGCGAGCGAATGACTCGTGCCATGTAGCGCTGCTCTACATGAGCCACGCTTCGCTTGAGGAGTGTGATGTTGTGGCGCAGCAGAGCTAAATACTGTGACTTGTCGCTCTGAGGCGCACACGCCTCTGAGGCATGCTTTTGTGCCACGCTGTGCGACTCATCTGGATTTTCGCCTTTGCTCGCTACTGCCATAGTGAATGCGTGCGAGTGTCCGGCCTATCGCGTTCACTCAAGCAGCAACCAACAGGTGGTGTTAAGAAGAGCCGATTCTTTCAGCTTGTTTGGCGCTACCGACAAGAAGCGCCGCGCGTCCGATCGACAACGGGTGCTCATGATGACTAAACGACACGGCAGTCCCCCTCCGCTCCATGAAAGATCGTTTGTCGATTGTCTCGCTTGCACATTTCGTTACAAGAGCTGTGTTGTTGTTGTTGTTGCTGATGTTATTTCTCTTATTGCACCATAATCTATATATGCCCTTTCTATTTACGCCATTGTAAACCATGATAACCATCCATGTTGTAGTGAACGAAGTTGTATTCTTAGTGTGCCATTTCGGAATCCACAAGCACTGATCCAAGATTCTCTCGAATGGTCAAGTGCAACGCTGTTGTTGCCACGATATCGCGCAATTCTTCGCGCGAAAATCCCTTACGATCAACACCCAACGGAACGTAGCGAAGACTTGGCAGCGGCGATGGAAGCTGAAGCTCACATGCAATGCTTCGATGGTACGGTGCCGGCACAAGTCGGCCGATCGGAATACGTGCGTCGCCATTCAACACAAGGTAGCATGTCCATGGATACATGCATAGCATGTCTTCTTTAGGTACATTAAGTCTCTGGGGAGAAAAATTCGTCGATTCGTCCGGGAGCATGTCAGTGTTTGTAGGCAGCGGAGACATTTGCTGAGGTATTCCCAGGGTTGTCGCAGCCATTTCCGCAGGTGCATCCAAATTGTTGTCGCTCTGTGGATGCAAAGAAGGTGAGGATGTGGGTGAAATGCTCGAGACCGGCGTGTCGCTATGAGTCGACTTGTCTGGCGAGCTACCCGACGACAGCGGACCATGCACGTCCGTGTTGTACAAGTTGTGTGGGTTGTCAGCACCTCCATTCCAGTCCCGAACCCACTCAAACCACACAGAAATCTGCTCGGCAGGTGGGTGCGCGGCACCCAAGCCGCGGCGGCCTAGGGGGCTGAATTGCTTCCAAATTCTTGTAAGAATCACGTTCGTCACCGCTTTGTGGAACGACCGCACCTGTTGCTTATTTGAGAACATGTTGGACACGTACTCCTCGGTGCGCTGAATTGGGTCTTCATCCACATCTGGGCGATCGTACTCTGTGATGTCCCAAACGTAGGAGGTCGTAATCTTGCCATGAGACGAGCCAGCGCCCGGAGTGGCCTGTGGGTTGTACGAGGAAATCATCGCATGCAGCATGCCCGTATTGTCTTGACTGGAATTGACCCGTGTCAGTCTCAAGTTCGACTGTGCACTCGAGCTGCGTTTCAATTTCGGGGGGCTCACGCTCTTGCTATGCAGGCTTTTTCCCAAGCGCCGCATGCGTCGCAGGAACCTGTTCTCCGGCGCCGGATCTGTTATTTGGCGCGTATCTGTCTCAAATGAATGGCGGGTCTTACTGGGACTTTCAAAGTCATCTTGCAAGCCCACAATATCATGATCTTCGTGCAGGAAGCCAATCTCACTCGGCTGCAGTGTTCCGAACCCCTCCAATTCAATCCCTCTCCTGGTAAATCTAGCCAGCGGCTGATCAGTGCCGGCATCCAGCACGACCTTGGACCGGATATGGTGGTAGTCGAAATTGTACATGGGGATTGTGCGCCGTCCTCGATGGTGCGTTGGCGGCCCTGACCGGCTGGAAAGCGCACTTCTTGTTGAATGGTTCGATAGCGTCCGATTAAGCCCGGCAAGGTGTTGCGGGTCCCACATGTTGCTGGGGTTGCTGGCATCCGCACCGTTCCGATCATGCCGTTTCGGCCGCACAAGTTGAACCTGGAGGTTGTTTGGATGGTGCAGTTTGCGCTTAGGATTCGCATGAACGATCAAAAACAGTTCCGATTGCGCTTTACGCTCTTTGGGCGCGGTTTGATCGTCTGAATCTGAGCTCGATTGCGGCTCGTGAGCCTCTTGTGATGTCGCATGGGGATCCTGCCCATCTTCTGGATGATCTTCACCCGTTTCTTCTGGAACATACGACTTTCTAGAACCATTGTCGTCAAAATTGATCCCCCCCGGCATGCTGGTTGTAGGCTCGCTAAAGCTAAGCGGGGAGAACATTTCCTTCATAGGAATGAGCTGGGACTGTACAAAACTAAGCATTGTGAAGATAGTGGCGTGTGCTTTGCGCAGATTTTACTTGCGCGCCAAAACAACGTTTTTGCACAACGACAATGGTGAGGGAACGTCGTTGTGTGGGCGCGTGAGAGTGTCTTGTCAAAGGCGGTGAGGCAATTTGGGGCACAGTTCAGCTAATGGGATTATTGCGTGCCCTGGCAGTGCTTAAAAAGATTTATACGGCGCCAAGTACGTGGCGCGCGAGGCAGACCCCAACCGCGGATGAAATCTGATGCCAAAGCTAAGTTTGGGAAGTATGTGTTTGCACCAATAGGAAAGCGCCAGAATTTCGGACGCCATCGGACTAAAATAATTGCGACGTGGGACACCTACCTATTTGGGTGCACTCGCAAGAGACCCAAGATAGAACGCCGTGGATTTGGGGGCAAAATGCAAACGTAAATTCTTGGCAGACGTGGACACTCATGCGCTCACAGGTTTGTACATGTGGATTTCTTCGAATATGCTCCGTGCGATCTATGTAAAGAAATGGTACGACGTCTATTTGGGCGGTGTGGGATAAGACATGCCTGCGACACCTATGCCTTTTGGTCCAAATTTCTGTTACATCGTTAGTCGTGTGCTATGGAGACAATGCAACACATGGCGCAGGCGGTACTGCTTCTCTCCCCAACATACCTTGGAATAGCACATATGACACCAGGTGTTGACCCAACCTTGATCCCATAGGTCGGCCGGTCCTTCTTCCACGCGATTCGGTTCTAGGGATGCTCGGCATCCTTCACATCGCAGACATGCACGATGCCATTTCCGATTCGCCGCATGCTTTTGCTCTGCAAAGTCTGAGAGTCAATGCATAGGTGCAAATACAATCGTACATACACACAGGTGTTTGGCAACGCCCACATAGAGGGGTCTGTCCCACCGCTGGCGGGCCGTGTAGAGGAACGACATTCTGCATACTTAGCGATGCCGGAATAGGCAAAGGATCTTGACTTCCAGACGGACTTATAGGTAACGGCTTTCTAGCACTGATATTGGTATCGGAATTGGCTTTAGATGGAGGAGGCTGTGATGGCTTGCAATGCGATGTTGTTGGCGGATTCTGCGAAGTGAGTATGGGAATCTTGGGTTTCAAAGGAACGGCCGTGCCAAACCTGTCCTTGCCTTGACCCAAATGTGTGCGATGGCAATTGCTGCAAAATGGCTCACCATCATGCTCCAATAATGACACGCTATCCAAACGTCTGTTGCACACGACACATTTCAAGCAGTGTCGGTGGTACATTTTGGACATAGGCCCTATCACCTGTTCGGCCGCATAGACGCGATCATTACACCGTGGACATCGCGGTGCAGCTCCAAATGTCGGGGGCATGTCACCTACGAACGCGCCCTATTGACGGCGTTGGCACCTGCTTTCTTCAACGTTCCAGTTTCTCTTAGCGAGGCTGGCCAGCACTGCCCCCTCCCTCCCTCGCATTGGTTTGCACCTCTTCTCGACCAACACTCCACAGCAACATCTTCTACGCCTCCACTGAAGCGCACGCACACTCAAGCGCCATCACGTGGCTTGTACACTCACATTACGTACCAGGCCTATGCACGTGGACACGCGCCTTGGGACTTGGTCGAGACGAACGGCGACAGATAAAGTTGCCAGGGATCATTGATCTAGGCGTCGACCAACATGATGCCAACTCCAGTAGCACGTGGACGTGTTGTTAGGCCGTTAGGGAAAGAACCTGAGAAGTGCTCTAGCGCGGAAAGTATGGAGGCAGCATCACAGTCATATGCTGCCTTAATGAACCAGCCCGTCCCACCGGAGCCGAGTCTCGCGCCGATACCCACAGCGGAGTCAATTCGCCATTGGATTCATGCAGCTATCTATGAGCCTGATCCTGCGCGTCCCTACTCGATCATGAAACCACCGGAGGATCGTCCTGTCCGGATCTATGCCGACGGTGTGTACGATTTGTTTCATTATGCGTACGTTTTGCCTAGCTAGGTAGTTCATTGGCTCTTACGCCCCAGACATGCTCTGCAGCTTCGACAAGCCAAACTGTCATTTCCTAATGTACACTTGATTGTGGGTGTGGTGTCATCGACGCTTTGCGCAACGCATAAAAACCGGCCTATTTTGGAATCTGCCGAGCGTTACGAAGCCGTGCGTAACTGCCGTTGGGTCGATGAAGTGATTGAGGATGCTCCGTGGGTCATTGACCAGGCTTTCATGGACAAGCTTCAGATTGATTATGTTGCGCACGACGAAGCACCTTACGCCATGGCCTCATCGGGCGCTGCAAGCACTGATGTGTACGATTGGATTAAGCAAGCAGGCAAGTTTTTGCCGACACGCCGGACAGAAGGTATCAGTACCAGTGATCTTGTAGCAAGGATCGTCGCCATATATCGAGATGGACACTTGGATGCGAAACTAAAGAAGATGGGCGAGGATGCACTGGTCTCGACTGCCAATGCAAATTGACATCTGCGCTTAGTATGTAATTGCATTCATTCATTCGAAATGTGCGTGAACACAGCACCCCAATTCAGGTTCCGTGCTGATGTTCAGTCCCCATGATATATCGGTCGCTAGGAGGGTGTACATTGGTAGATTATGTTTGTGTCACGACGTGTTCTCGATCGAGAGGCTTCCTATCAGCACGTTCTGGGGTCGATGGTCGATTCGGAGCAACAGATTCACTTGGTTCTTGATGCTCTTCCGACTTGCGACGTGCGTCATACTCTTCATGGTCTCCATGCTCTCGGTAAACGTCAACTCCCTTACGTTGTTCATGCTCCTCACGGAGGCCATCATCATTGTTTTGGTCAAGCTCGTCGCGCGTGTCGCGTTCATCACGCATATGTTCATCGAGTCTTGCTGCTTGTGACGAAGATCGCCTTTCATCCTCATACTCACGGGCGTACCTGCGAGGCGATGGCGAGCGACGACGGCGTGTTGGACCTCCGAAACGCCAAGAAGGAGCGGGTGCATTCTTAGCAAAGTCAATGTCGAGTCTGTATCGGCCAATGGGCAGGCCATGCAGATCGTAATAAGCATCCTCCGCATCATATGGGTCGGCATACTCGACAAACGCGTACACTCTGGAATGTGGCGTTTTAGGAGCTGGGATGTCACATCGAACGAGAGGGCCGATGCGCTCGAACTCATACGCCAATTCACTAGCTGACATGCTAGGAGGAAAATTTTTTACGTAGAGTGTTTTTCGCCGCGCGGGGCGGCGATCATAAGGAGGCATGGTTTGCTGTCTGTGTAGAAGCCAGTCTCGTCGTGGGCGCACCTGGCCGGATGGATGGATTTGGAACTCTTGTGTCCGACCGTTGTCAAGGCACCGACCGACATTTTTGTCGGAATTGCCACGCGCGAGTGGATGTGTGGGAGCAAAAGATACCCACGTGTGTATCACGTGGATGAGCCGGGCGGCGTCGGTGCACCCACAATTCCAGCCAGTGTAGGGCGGTCAAGTTTTAGTTTGGCTAACCACTTGGATAAGTCGTAGAACGAACAAACGATGACAACGATTCCAGCCCGTTTGGCCAAGGCTGCACAGGTGTCACACTCTCTGCAACATGCACAGAGTCGTGCGCGCTCATTGTACCGCAGTTTTTACCGTTCTGTACGTGCTCATGCCACATAAAAGAGATTGCTTCTTACGCGGAATGGTAGGTGCCGGAGATCTGTGCTCTGTACCCGCTTGACGTGCCACCAGCCTTGCTGCGTGCCAAGATCCGCACCAAGTTCGAGCGCTATCGCAATGTGACCGATGTTGCCGTACTTGATGTCCTGCTGCTCAAGGGACATCAGGAATACCAGGAGACCATGAATGCATGGAAGCAGGCGCCGCACGTCATGCAGTGGTTCCGTGAGGAAGAGGCTCCTGGTGCGTATTGACATTGAAAAGGGGACTTGGTGGATCACTAACTGCGTAGCCAAACCAAAATCTTTCTTGGAGAAGTTCTATGCTACGCGTGATGAGGGACGAGGTCCCACGCACGAGGGACTCTAAATCATACTACGTTGTTCAGGTAGTTGTGGAAGCAACACACATATGGCTCGTGATATTAGTACAAAGCGGCATGCACTATAATTTTTTTTTCGGGAGAATTGTGTATAACAGCAGCGCTTCACAAAAAGTATTGGGACGCAGTGCTTCGTGCTGGATGCGTGCGTTCTTGATCAGGGACAGCATCGAAGATTTTGAAATGTGACGGGTTGAATCGCGATTCCTCTTGTGCTTCATCCTGTTGTGCCTGTGACTTCGGATCGAGCAAGTCATCGACTTGAAAGACCGATGCCACATTACCGCATCGATAGCAGTAGTTAGGGGCGGACCACACCGTGACGATATTGTTGTCGTGCATTAGCTTAAACCCTTCCTGTACAAGCTGATGTGCGCGAGCAATCAAGTCCAAAGAGTTCAAATGATTAAACTCTTTTGTGACCATGCGGCCGAAAAGCCAACCAGCACCTCGAGGACTCACGCTCCAAGTCTCGATTTCTTCAGGATCAGACCACATGAGGTCGCAGAATGGTCCTTCGTGTGGCACTTCCTGCATACGCATGATCGTACGGATCTGATCGAGCGAACGCAACTCGGGACTCAGACCTCCATGTACGCACAAGACACGGCCATCAATGATTGCAGCAATGTTGAGATAGTCAAACACTTGGCAGCAGTTTTTCCACACACTGGCGCTACCGTATTTTTGCATGCATTCATCGTAGAATCCATACACCTGTGTGATTTGGCGACTCTCATGATTTCCCCGCAGAAGCGTAATGCGGCCCGGATATCGTGCTTTAAGGGCTAAGAGAAGCGATAGGGTTTCGAGACTGAAGAAGCCTCGGTCGACAAAGTCGCCCATGAAAATATAGCTCGTGTCGGGCAAGTTGCCACCGACGCGAAACAGCTCGAGAAGGTCCCAGAACTGTCCATGAATGTCGCCACATACAGTAACCGGACTCGACACGGGTTGAATGTTGCTTTCTTCCAGCATAATCTGCCGCACTTGATCACAAAGCACCATCATATCTTCCTCTGGTAGATACTTGCACTCACGCAGCTGCGCAATCCATGTGTCTGGATTACCAACAGCCATTTTGCACCAGATCAATCCTTGAGGTGGTGCGTGCGTGCGACTTTGCCCTTAGCAAGGACACTATCTCAAGAATGCTGTCGTGAGACGGTTTGTCAAGCGCCGAGCAAAAATGGCCGGCGCTCAATGTGTGAGAACGTCAAATCTTTACTGCATATTTCCCTTTTCTCGTCATTGGACACTTTCAACTGCTGATGAAGTTAGCACGCACTGACTGTCCTCCACATCGATAGCGTGCGTGCAGTGATGTCGTTTGTGTGGGCTTGGAAATCCAAGTACGTCGTAGATTCAGTCTCGGGCGTTTCGCAGAAAGTGAGTGCTTTTAACACGCGATGTGGGCGACGTACATCATGCGAAATAGCGCCCGTAGAGAAGATGTATCGCGTCCTGTACCGCGTACGCAACGCATGCAGCGTCTTGATCGCGCACCGATGCCTAACACGCCACCGACCGAGGGGTCTGATAAACTCAAGCAATTCGCACACCGCTTGGACTCGTGGTCCGAAGCTCGTTCTAACAAATCAATTCTCGAAAGTTGGATGTGTACGTGTGCCACCATACATCCTTACCATCACACATACTCATGCCTTCACAGCAATTTCACCCCGCGTTCGCATCGTTATGGGCCTAGCAGCTATAGGTACGCCTACCAACATAAAATGGTCGTTACTGACTCGCTAGGTTTCTCTATTACGGGGCTATATGTAGCCGACTGGCTTGAGGACAAATATCCTGAAACGGGCAACGCATCTCGCTCGCAGTCAAGGGCAGGACCACAGCTATCTAGGACGTCAACGAACGATGAGCACACGCCACGGTTCTTTTCCATCAGCGTTGTTGATCGTTCGTAAAATCGCTCCCTATACCCCGACGTGTATAGAAAAAAAAAAACATTGGTTAATATCATACAGCACCGGCGATTCATAACAAAGAAAACAGATCACGATTCGAGTTTGTGTGTGAATGTGAATCTCAGTAAACTGACCCCTTCGGTGCCGGTTAGACGCGGCATGGTGTAACAGCCAAAGCCGGATGTTGGTTGTGGAGTGAGTGTGCGTTTGGGATATATGCGGACGGGCACACGTATGTGTCAGGCGGGGCGGAAGGGGTTGTTGAGTCGGAAACAACGGCCGAGCACATAGTACCACGCTTGGTCTTGAACGACATCCATTGAGGCACCGTCGTAAATCAACTATGCTGAGTGCCCTTCTTTCTCGTCGTACATCTGTATCTTTGCGGGCCATGCAGCCCATGACGCTACCGCGTGTGGTGCCTGCCATGTCGCGAGGCCTTGCGTCGGGCTCTGAGCCTTATGATGTGGTGGTCATTGGTGGCGGTCCAGGCGGCTACGTGGCCGCAATCAAGGCTGGTCAGCTTGGCTTGCGTACAGCCTGCATTGAGAAGCGTGGATCTCTTGGCGGCACTTGTTTGAATGTTGGGTGTATCCCATCGAAGTCGCTGCTGAACAACTCACACATCTTCCATGACACAACGCACAGTCTTAAGAAGCGTGGCATTGATGTCAAGGATGTGACGCTAAACTTGCCGACTATGATGCAGGCCAAAGAAAAGGCTGTGACGGGCTTGACAAAGGGTGTAGAGATGCTGCTGAAGAAGAACAAGGTCGACTACATCAAGGGTATGGCGAGCTTTGCGTCACCGACATCTGTGGATGTTCAGCTGCTGGATGGCGGTAACACGCAGGTTGAAGCGAAGAACATCATCATTGCAACGGGTAGTGAAGTGACGCCCTTCCCTGGTGTAGAGATTGATGAGAAGCAGATCGTCAGCTCGACGGGTGCTCTGTCGCTTGAGAAGGTGCCGGAAAAAATGGTAGTGATTGGTGGCGGTGTAATTGGTCTTGAGTTGGGCAGTGTGTGGAGCCGTCTCGGTGCGCAGGTGACGGTGATTGAGTTCCAAGACAGCATTGGCGGCCCTGGCGCCGACGCTGAGCTTGTGAAGCAGTTTAAGAAGGTGCTAGAGAAGCAGGGTCTCAAGTTCGAGATGGGCACGAAGGTGTCGTCTGTTGAGAAGAGCAATGGTAAGGTGTCGCTGAAGGCAGAGACAAAGAGCGATGGCAAGACCAAGGAATTCGAAGCGGACGTCGTGCTGATGTGCATTGGTCGCCGTCCCGTGACCACTGGCCTCAACCTCGAGGCTATTGGCGTGGAAGTGGACCAGCGTGGCCGCGTCGTTGTCGATGACCAGTACAACACGTCGTGCAAGGGCGTGAAGTGTATTGGCGATGCGACCTTTGGTCCTATGCTCGCGCACAAGGCTGAGGACGAAGGTATTGCGGCCGCCGAGATCATTGCTTCCGGCTACGGCCACGTAAACTACGATGTGATCCCATCTGTGATCTACACGTACCCAGAGGTGGCGTGGGTCGGCAAGTCGGAAGAGACGCTGAAGGCAGAAGGTGTTGAGTACAAGGTGGGCAAGTTCCCCTTCATGGCGAACTCGCGTGCCAAGACCAATGACGAAACGGACGGCTTCGTTAAGTTTGTCGTCGAGAAGGAAACGGATCGTGTGTTGGGTGTGCACATTATTGGCCCGAATGCCGGTGAGATGATCGCTTCCGCATGCTTGGCCATGGAGTACTCGGCTAGTGCCGAGGACATTGCCCGCACATGCCATGCCCATCCGACGCTGTCTGAGGCGTTCAAGGAAGCTGCCCTTGCTAGCTATGACAAGCCTATCAACTTTTAACCGCATGGCCCAAAGGCACAACTACCATCGCCCGTCCCCGCCCCCCACTGAGTGAGAGATAGAGATGAGATGATGCTGGTGGATCTTGTACGTAGGTCGAATTGATACGGCTGTCCTTGATGCGCTTAGAAGACTCAGGAACTGAATAGCTAGTTCCGCTGTTCACGGACGCGTCTATCACGGAAGGATGGAGTGCATAGTGGGGGCCAGGTCGGACGAGCCCTTTCCCTCGTGTTGAAGCCTGCGAAGTATCGGAGCTTGTGTCTTGTATGTACGTGCTGTGACTCAGGATGCTCTATCTGGGTATGCACTTTGTACCTTATGAACGAGTGTAGCCGGGTGCGTACTTGTGGGTTGTATGGCCATTACATTTGTTTGCCCAAGGCATGCTACGCCATCGACTAAACCGTTGCGGGTATTGTTAGGCCACAATGTGTGTGTGTGTTTTCCACAAGAATTATTTTTCTTGATTCGCACGTACGGGCGTTTCGTAAAGCAACTAGCGCCAAATTCATCCGTCGTCCCAATATCCGTTCCGCCCATTCACTCATTCACTCCGTCTTAGCTTGTCTCTCTTCTTTATTGCACCTTTCGATCACGCTCGGCTGCGCGTGATGGCGTCTGCGCCACGATGGTGGATTGGCATATGTATAACGATCGCGAGCAATGTGCTAATCTCAGTGGCGCTCAACTGCCAAAAACTCGCACACATGCGCCTGGAAGAAGAAACGGCTGCAGCAACAGCGGCAGCAGCTGTCGCAGCTGTGCCGGTCGCATCGAATGATGCTCAACATGAATCGCCCAAGCAGCGGTACCGTCGCGAAAGCACGCCACTTCTAAGGCACCCAACTCCGGCGACATCGTACCTCCAAAGCAGATTGTGGTGGATGGGCTTCCTGCTTATGACGCTGGGTGAGTCGGGCAATTTTCTCTCATATGGATTTGCACCTGCCTCGCTCGTATCGCCCCTGGGTGCTGTTTCCCTCCTTTCCAATGCGGTAGTAGCACCGACCCTGCTTGGTGAGCATTTGTATCTCCTCGATATCGCCGGCATGGTCCTCTCGATTATTGGCGCTGTCTCAGTAGTGTGCAGCGTCGGACCGTCGGGCAATGTGCCACTAGACCCGTCCAGCTTGTGGGCCGCTCTCTGTGAGCCGACGTTTGTTGTGTATGCGACCTCCATGCTGGTGCTGGGCATTGTGCTCATTGTGATGTGCCGAAGAACACAAGCTGGCTCCCGCTCTGTCCTCGTACATGTTGGTCTATGTGCGGTATTTGGTGGGTTTACCGTGCTCGCGACGAAGGCCATTTCGTCATTCCTGGTGCACTTTCGCAGTGCATCGATAGTACGTGAGCCGCTCTTCTACATGCTGCTGCTGGTGCTGCTCTCTACGGCCGTGACGCAGCTCATCTTCTTGAATCAAGCGTTGCAGCGCTTCGAGTCGCGCCATGTGATACCGTCGCAATTTGTGCTGTTTACTATTTCCACCATCATCGGCTCGTCGATCTTGTATCACGATTTGTCGAAGCTCAGCTGGGCGCGCCTCGCTGCCTTTTGCGTGGGATGTCTATGCACGTTCTTGGGCGTGTTTGTGCTGACATTCGAGGTCTCGATCGAATCAGCAGCGCCACAGCCGCCCTCAACGCCCACACCCGACATTGTCTGTGACACAGACGGTCAGATTCCTGCACATGTCGAGCATCGCCACCGCCCGGCATCACTCTCGATACCATCGACGCCTCCTTCCCCAGCAGCCCTCTTGCATCCTGTTGGTACGGCGCCTGTATATGTGCCTGATGCAAGGCTCTCTGATGCACAGGACCAAGGCGGTCCTCGTACATCGACAAATTCTGTCTCATCTCTAGCGCATGTCGCTGCCAAATGGGTGGAGCATAACCTTCCATCACCACACACAGACAGACCCAGCACGCGTGTGTTGCGGCGCTCGCTTTCACGACTGGAAGCACCACACCATGCACTTATGGATGCGATGCCATGGCTTCAGGAGCAAGCGCCCAATCATGTAGCACAATCGGGCCCCAAGGCATTCTTGAGCATCAGCCCTGGACGTCATTTGTTGACCAGTCACAGCTCCCGACCTAGCACACCGACTCGCATTCCTACTGAGCCCATGTAAATACATTCCTATTTTTACCATACTACTACAAGTATACATTCGTAAAGAGAGAGCTAGTGAGAGAGAGTGAGAGAGAATGGAAGGGAAAAAAAAAAGAAACAGGTATGCGAAAAAGGGGTTCGTCGCTCGTTCAGCACGACCCTTCCATGCCGGTATATGGCACCGACGCTGCTCTTTCACGCTTGTTGAGATGCTTCTGACCCAATCTTTTTTGTTCGGCTACTTTCTCGCCCTCATCATGTTTTCCAGCGCCCTACTCACGTACACGTTGTAACGCAGCCGTCTCGTGCACACGCTCGAGAACACGAGCCTGAGCCCCACTAAGACGCTCACTATTACTTGGTACACTGACTGTAGCACGACCCCCGGCTCCCTGGCCGAGCAATTGACTAAGTGGCGGCTGCAACCTCACAGGTCGTGGTTTCCATGTATAGAGCGGCATCGTAGTTAGCGAGGGCCATGCATGTGTCATAACCAGGTCCGGTTGCTGGTAGGGCTGGTGGTAATGAGGAGAGAGCAATTGACCCGGCTGGTTCGGCGGGTGCTGTGAGTGATCATGTCGATTCGGTGGTGTGCGTGGACGCAATTGCTCGCACTCTTCGCTGTATGGCAACAGATTAGAGCGGCAGTGAAGTGGGCATCCAGGCGGATCAAGCACGAAATATGACATGTATGTCGTAGGCTCAAATGGCATGGCACCATGTGCTGGCCATTGCGGAGCTTGCGGCCCAACATCACAACCAACAGTAAGCCAGCCATCCCGTAGATTCCGGTTCGTACCAAACAGTTCGAGACGTCGTGTCCCGAGGCAAAAATTTTCAATGATCGTATACAGCTCATGCGGTTTTCGTATGGTCGTAATGGGCGCATGAGGTTCCGGCCGTTCCCCAGGCCACAGAATCACATCAGTGTCGACATTGCAATGCACAAAGAACGAGTCTGTGCTGCGTACGACGGTGCCGCGAATCCCCATCAAGCAGTGTTGTACGATCGGGACGAAGAGAGATGTCCCTTGTGGTGCATATGCGTCTCTCTCCGACGTTTGCACCCATACAATGTCTTCACAGCGGCGGTAGCCCCAGCGATGGAGCACGTCGCGCCCACGCTCCAGGCCATCATCGCGGCCGTCGCCGACCCATAAAAAGACAAAGCTGTCTTTGGACGCGAGTCGTGGTATAGGGAGCTGCGCGATATCGTCCCAAGACCAGCTTGGATAAATCTGGGGATCATGAGGTGCATTCCATGCATAGGAAAACAGCGGTGGATCGAGAAGGATCACATCATAACCGAGCGTTTCGAGCACACCCAGGTTCGGAATGGCTTGGGCCGTGGGTATCCATGCACGCAAGTCAGCTTGTAGATATGTCCGAGGAATTGCAGCATACTGTGCCAGAGCAGCTTTCAGGGCGGTCAGCCGGCGAAGCCGCGGATGCTCTATCAAACGCGTCTCGGGGGCCGTATTTCCGATCCACGCGCTCGGCAGTGTCTTTAGGCCGGAATCGACAAAGTTCGCACTGTAGTCATTGCGTATTGTACCTTCTTCTGGCACCTGGAGTAGATGTGTGAGTCTTTGTAAAGTTGCTTTCCGCTCACACATACATAGTTGGGACCCAAAGAACGAAGTGCGATAGCTGTGGTCGGTTGGTGGTCCACGCTAGCCTCAAGTCCACAAGCTGACCACCTAGGATGCTTGCGCGCCGACGAAAAATGCACTAGAGAACTGGCGTCGCTTTCCTCATCAGCGTATCGTGCGAGTGTCGTTACATGTCGTTTCCACACATCCTCACGAAACAAGCGGCCATCGTCTAGGGCCATGGATGTGGAGAAGTGCGTGACGCTAGCTAGCTCAAGCGGATATGTGATTGATCCAAGTCATTGCAGGCTGCCGGCAACACCCTAGACAAAGACCGCTTCAATGGAGGTGGATGTCTCGATGAACCGGCCCCGCTGACTTGGCGACGTAGAACAGCGCCCTCACCCGGTGACGACGCACGACCTGCCATCACCGGTGGTGCTCATTCCTACAAGACCACACCTTACAATCGTACAAAAGCTCTGGGCAAACTACATCTAGCCCTGTCTGACCACAGCATAGACGTAAGATTCAATCTATCCATCTATACACAAGGAGTGATTCATCTTGGGGTAAGTGCGTATGTACGTATGCATCAAAATGGGTGAGAGACACAAAGAGAAAGAGGGAGGGAGAGAAAGAGATAGAGGGAGAGAGAGAAAGAGAGAGAAAAGGGGGGGAGAAAAAAAAAGAACATGAACTTCATGCACACTTTCCCAGCCCCCCATGACTCCTCTAATCGCTCTTCTTGTCCGAGACCGCCGACTGCGCCTTGGCAAGTTCGTCAGAGAGGCGGTTGTACTCAGCTTGCTGCTGTTGCATCTGCTTCTTCATGGTCTGGATCTCCTCTTGGTGCTTCTTTTCGGACGAAACAATTGAGCTACCAGCGCCGCCTTCACTGCCACCCACACTTGCAGCGAGCTCCTCCTGAGCATTAATCAAGTCCAGCACAAGCGAGTGCGTGCGTGCCAGAATCATGCTAAGGAACAGAGTAAAGCCCGTCAGGTACACGTTGCGCTGAGCGTAGAATTTCTTGGCGTGGTAGTTCGTCTCACTGCGGAAGTCGTGGAGACCCTGAGCACGCTCATTGAGGTGCGACTCTTGAGATACCTTTAGCATGCGTTGGAACGCATCAATGAATAACACGGCGACAAATATAAAGGTGATTCGAATACAATAGTTGATCCGACCAACGATTTCGCTCGTGGCTAGGAAGCGGAATAGCTTGCGGCGAGCGGAAAATGGCAATGGCACCTGCTCATGTTAGTCTGTTCAGATGGACCGCATAGCATGCTGATCCTTCTCACGTACAATCAGCACCAAAAACATGGCCATCTCCAGAACGAGGAGCGCAAATACAATCGAATAGTACAGCGTCATATTGTGATACGGTAGTCGGTAGGCAACGAACAGAATGAAACGGCTACCGTCACATCGATTGCGGCCCGACCCCGCGGCCGTCCCACGGGCGATAGGTTGGCGAGCAGGCCCTGGATGTAGTCACGTGAGTCCGCACGGAGCACGGCCGAACGAAAGCGCAGTCAGACCTGGAGTGGGTCTGGTCCACCTAGGTCGGTTGCTGGCGATGCTTCGGGAAAAGAGAGGAAGGAAATCAAGCACGGCCATGACCCGATAGATTCGTCCTGGGTGGAGGCGTACCGGGAGCGAAGCTCGCTGTCTGACGCACGGGTGGTCACGGACCAGTTCTTACCCAGCCTCCAACGGGACAGGGAGTCAGCTTTCTGACCAATGAGGAAACTGTACTTGAATGCAGACGGGGCATTGTGGCCTATAGAATCAGCCGTATGCGCTCATCAGTGCCAAGTAGGTGAAACAACCTTGCGAGCCTTGGCAGGTCCGTGGGATATTGTGTCCCTTAACCAGAGGGCCAGGGTGCGAGATCACGCGCGTGAACGAAAGCAACCGGTGATTCGATAGGTGTGGACTGATAAAAGTCATCCAGGGCAATCTTCCCGTCTACCACCATCTGCAGGTATGAGTGATCGATCTCATGTTTCTGCTCGCCCTGCGAGCAAAACCCTGCTGAACCTCGGCAACTTACCGCCGAAGCCTGACTACTTCAAGAGCGATGAAATGTTCCCGCGCACGGCCTCGAAAATTGATCCCAACAACCCACCATGGCCCGCGTACCGTGGTTATCACGAGTACTCGTTCGCGCACGAAACCATGGGCAAGCGTCTGCCTACGATTCTCGGCAAGGCTATTGAGGACGTGTACAAGACGCTGAACCAGCAGTCTGACGAGGAGCTGATCATCGACTTGCTCCAATGTATTGAGCGAATGCAGGGGCTCATGCAGGCCTTGCAAGAGAACCAGAAACTACGTCCCATTGTCGATGACAATGAGGGTGATGTGACGCTGTGGAACAAGGAACTCGCTCGTTACTTCCGCGGCGCCGACTTCATGAATGCGCCATGGCTGTTTGCCGAAGCGTACAAGTACCGTCGATTGCATGAATGCTTCTCGACGTCGCGAAACTGGAAAGACTATGACGTCTTTTTCCGCCAAAAGTGTGACACGTTTGGCCGCTCCGGCAATGCAGTGTTTGAGCTGTCGACGCGCTTTGCCGTGCCGCAGGGGTCACACACCGAGATGAAAGAACCCGATCTAGATCGGCAGCACAAGCTCTTCCTCGAACTCACGCAGGTGTCGCTCTGGGGCAATGCCACTGATCTGTCGCTCCTGGTGAATATGACGGAAGAGGATATCAAGAAGATCCAGTCGACTGGTGGCGAGCACCTCGCATCCACAGAGAAGAACATCCTCGGCAACCACCTGAACCGGCTTTGGGCGCTTGTGAGCCGCTTGCGCGGCGGCCGCATTGATTTCGTGCTGGACAATGCAGGCTTCGAGCTCTACTGTGACTGTGTCTATGCGGACTGGCTTATTCAGACGGGCATTGCGCGCGAAGTGCATTTCCATGGAAAACGGATCCCGTGGTTCGTCTCGGATGTCACACGCAAGGACTGGAGCTGGCTGCTGAACATCATGACGTACGGTGCACTGTTCCCAGATGCATCCTCTAAGGAGGTCGAGTCGCTTCGCACTCTCGGCAAACGCTGGAAGCAGTATGAAAAGGAAGGCAAATGGGTGTATGAACAGCATCCGTTCTGGTGCTCAGGCTACACGTTCTGGGAGCTGCCTGCGGAGGCTCCTGATCTGTTCCACTACTTGTGCGAAAGCAATCTTGTCTTGTTCAAGGGTGACTTGAACCATCGCAAGCTCACGTACGATTGCCAGGCACCCACATCCACGCCATTTGAGGAGGCCATCGGACCCATGGCGAAAGAGCAGGGAGCGCCGCCTGTCGCGTCGCTGCGAACCATCAAGTCGGATGTCGTTGTGGGTGTCCCGCTTGACGTTTCAGAGCGTCTTGACAAGGAGGAGCCTGGTTGGCGCATTTCCGGCAAGTACGCTGTTGTCCTGCTCAGCGAGGGCTCGCCCGGTGAGCCGATTTAATTGTGAATATATACGTAGGTACTACTGGCTTGGTAAAGTGTCGAAGTGAAAGTGATATGGGAGGTTAGAAAGAGTGAACAATGCGTGTAGAGGACGCGAAGTGTGTCGATGCTCTGGTTCGTAATCCTTCAAAGAGGGTTGGCTGTCCTAGCCTTGAGCCAAATCGTAGTGAGACTGCCTCCGTCAGAGTCGGTGTTGATTGGGGCGCTGCTAAGACCACTCCGGCCCGCGTTGAGTCAGTCCGGATTGGCATCTATGGCTCGCCTATCAGGCGACGCAAAGCGGATCAGCATCGCGTTCTGACACATACACATGCGAGCCCGGAAGAGACGAGCTCAGGGCGGGCTGCAGAACATCGACTAGGTATCGCCTTTCGGTGTTGGTGTGATTCGACAAAATCACTGAAATACCGCGTGCATTGGCCGCAAGAATGTCATGGTGCCCCATCTCTCCCGTCACATATACATCGGCGTCCGTCCATCCACGGAGGACCGATCCGCCAGAGCCTGCGCATACTGCGATAGAGCGAATCTGAGTGGTCTCATTTACACCAGAAGCAGGTGCAATCTGCACGTGTGAGACACGCAGCAGGGCCTTGACACGATGGATCAACGCCGCCCAAGAACACGGCTGAGCAAATGTGTGTGCGCGGCCCATGCCGACGGATGGATCATCTTTGCTTGGCTCAATGATTTCGTACGACGCGTTCTGCACAGCACGAAGCAGTGCCTCGGGCTTTGGTACATGTGAAGACTCCCACGCGTTCTCAAGACCAGTGACAAGCCAGTCATTGATCCCGCCCAGGCATGCATCGAGTGTCGTGTGAGGACAGTAGATGTGGATGCCCGCTGCGATACAACGCAAGATCGAGCGCTGCAGGGGATTCTGCATAGTGATGGATCGGATGGGACTAAAGATCACTGGGTGATACACTATAGCCACACGCACATCCGGTTTGGCCAGGAGCTCCTCAGCCACAGCTGGCGTCAGGTCGATCGCGAGAAACAGACCACGTGCCTTGTCGTCTTCCTTCGGCACGGGTGACTGTGCAATGAGACCCACGTTGTCCCACGAGTCGGCCAAGCAAGTCGGTGCGTTCTTGTCAAACCATGAGAGAACGTTTTTGAGCGTCAGATCTTCAGCTGTGTTTGTCGATGACATCGTTCTTGCAGCTGGTGCTGATGCTCGAGTCACTGGCGTCAAGTCCAGTCGTGAACGGGGATGAATAAGCCACGTGGATGACTGGGAAGTGGGCCGCCTCGAAGACAGTGCGTATCTGAGTGCGTGTGCGACGAGGGGGCGCATTGGGTGTTGCGTGTCGGCCCCTGCCCAGAACGATCGAAATAATCAGAATCATAATAATTCCTCAACATTTTTATTGTGACGAGCCCCCACTTGGCTTGGTGCGTGGCGGGCCCAATGGAAATACGACCAGTCAGTCACACGCAAGCAAAAAAAAAATGTGTGTAATTTGGACTCCATTTGAAATACGAGCGGTTTTGCCCAGTTGTTGCCACTGCTGCTGCCCGCTGCCAACGCCGCCACTTGCAACAACGACAACGAAAACAGCAGAGGAGAAGAAGTTGCTGTAGTAGCAGTAGTAGTAGCTCTGTGCTGGTACTGTGACTGACAGCCACTGGAGTTACACAGCATGGAAGAGGTGATGGAAGCGGCTGCCCGTGCAGGCAAAAGCCTAAATGAACCAGTCAAGGCCATCGAAGATAAGTGGCTGCTATTGCCAGCGTACTTGCAGGTCAAGGGTCTAGTAAAGCAGCATATCGACTCGTTCAACTACTTTGTCGATGTGGACCTGAAAAACATCCTGCGTGCGAATGAGCGCGTCACTTCGGATATTGATCCTAAGTTCTACCTGAAATACACCAATATCACTGTGGGCCATCCCGAGCGTGCAGACCCTGATGCAATTGACCGCAGCATAACGCCACACGAGTGTCGTCTGCGTGACATTACGTACAGTGCATTTATCTATGTGGATATTGAATATACGCGTGGTGGCAAGATTGTGCGTCGGAAGAATGTGCCGATCGGCCGCCTGCCCATCATGCTACGCAGCAACAAGTGTTGGCTTGCTGGGCAAGACGAGGCGACCCTCGCGCGTATGAACGAGTGTCCACTGGATCCGGGTGGCTATTTTGTCGTCAAGGGCACGGAAAAGGTCATTCTCGTGCAGGAGCAGCTGTCAAAGAACCGTATTATTGTCGAGGCCGATAGTCGCAAGGAAGTCGTCCAGGCCTCTGTTACTAGTTCGACGCACGAGCGCAAATCCAAGTCATATGTGCTGACGAAGCACGGGCTCATCTATGTGAAACACAACTCGCTGAACGAGGATATCCCGATTGTCGTTGTCTTCCGTGCCATGGGCATCCAATCCGACAAGGAGATTCTCCAGCTCGTCGCTGGCCAGGATGAGACGTATGCAGAGCTGTTTTCCATAAACTTGGAACGAGCAGCGAAGCTCGGCATCTTTACACGACAGCAAGCTTTGGACTACATGGGGGCGCGAGTCAAAATCATGCGCCGTGGCGTTGGCATGCGCCGCACGGCGAGCGATGAGGCGCTCGAAGTTTTGGCCACCGTCATTATGGCTCATGTGCCTGTCGAACAGGGTGATTTCCGAAACAAGACCATGTACATTGCCACGATGGTCCGCCGCGTACTGGTGTGCATGGTCGACGAGAGCAAGGTCGACGACCGCGACTATGTGGGCAACAAGCGTCTGGAGCTGGCCGGCCAGTTGCTGGCCCTTTTGTTCGAAGATTTGTTCAAAAAGTTCAACTTTGATCTAAAGACAAACATCGACAAGGTGCTGAAGAAGCCGAACCGCACATCTGAATTTGATGCGTACAACCAGTTCTTCTATCATGGCGACTACATTACAGCAGGCTTTGTGCGTGCGATTTCAACAGGCAACTGGAGTCTGAAGCGATTCAAAATGGAGCGTGCCGGCGTCACGCATGTGTTGAGCCGGCTCAGCTACATCAGCGCTCTGGGCATGATGACGCGAATCAGCAGTCAGTTTGAAAAGACTCGGAAAGTGTCCGGTCCACGAGCTCTGCAGCCGTCACAGTGGGGCATGCTCTGTCCGTCTGACACGCCTGAGGGTGAGGCATGTGGACTTGTGAAGAACTTGGCCTTAATGACCCACATCACGACAGACGTCGACGAGGCGCCCATCGTCCGCCTCTGCTACGCGCTGGGCCTCGAAGACATCAACTTGCTTACGGGCGCCGAGCTGTACCAACCATCGACATACATCGTGTTTCTGAACGGCAATGTTGTGGGCGTCACGCTCACACCCCACAGATTCGTCGCCCAGTTCCGTCGACTGCGGCGTGCGGGGCTCATCTCGGAGTTCGTCGGTATCTACACGAATACGCATCACCAGACAGTGAACATTGCGTCGGATGGCGGCCGGATCTGCCGTCCGATGATCATTGTTGAAAACAGTCGGCCGCAGGTGACGTCTGAGCACATTCGGCAGCTGCAGGCCGGTACGATGACGTTTGATGACTTTTTGCGCCGTGGCTTGGTTGAGTACCTGGATGTGAACGAGGAGAACGACTCAAACATTGCCCTCTTTGAGCATAGCATTGGACCATCGACAACGCACCTGGAGATTGAATGCTTTACGCTGCTAGGCGCCTGTGCAGGCCTAATTCCGTATCCACACCACAACCAGTCACCACGCAACACTTATCAGTGTGCCATGGGTAAGCAGGCCATTGGTGCGATTGGGTACAACCAGCTGAATCGCATCGACACACTACTGTACTTGATGGTGTATCCGCAGAAGCCAATGGTATCGACGAAGACGATCGAGCTCATTGGTTACGACAAACTGCCTGCCGGTCAGAATGCCATGGTTGCCGTGATGAGTTTCTCCGGCTACGATATTGAGGATGCGCTTGTGATGAACTGTGCGTCACTGGACCGAGGCTTCGGCCGGTGTCAAGTGATGCGGAAACAGTCCACGGTGCTGAGAAAGTATGCCAACGGCACGTTTGACCGCCTGGCTGATGCGCCTGTGAATGAACACGGCGAACCACTACGTCGGTTCGAGGCTCTTGAGGCTGACGGCATCTCAGGCGCGGGCGAGAGGCTCGAGCCCGGCGACGTGTATATCAACAAGCAAATCCCTACGAATGCGAACGACAACAGCGCAGGCACCATGCTTAACTCGGCAATCACGTATAAGAACGCTCCTTTGTCGTACAAATCGCCTGTCGAGGGGTATATTGACCAGGTGCTCATTAGCGACACTGACTCGGACCAGACGCTCGTCAAGTCGCTCATTCGACAGACACGGCGGCCTGAGCTTGGCGATAAATTCTCGTCGCGCCACGGGCAGAAAGGTGTGATTGGCTTGATTGTGCCGCAGGCTGATATGCCATTCAACGATCAGGGTATCTGTCCTGACATTATCATGAACCCACATGGTTTCCCGTCACGAATGACGGTCGGCAAGATGATTGAACTGGTTTCTGGAAAAGCAGGTGTCCTACGTGGCACGCAAGAGTATGGTACTGCATTTGGCGGCTCCAAGGTCGAAGACATGTCTCGCATTCTCGTCGAGCATGGTTACCACTATGGTGGCAAAGAGTACATGACCAGCGGTATGACAGGCGAGCCCCTCGAGGCGTATGTCTACTTTGGTCCGATCTACTACCAGAAGCTCAAGCACATGGTCATGGACAAGATGCATGCACGCGCGCGTGGACCGCGTGCTGTGCTAACGCGCCAGCCGACAGAGGGGCGCAGTCGCGATGGTGGCCTGCGTCTTGGTGAGATGGAGCGTGACTGCTTGATCGGCTACGGCGCGACGCAGCTCCTTCTCGAGCGCCTGATGGTCAGTTCCGATGCGTTTGTGGTCAACGCATGTGAGGAGTGTGGTCTACTAGGCTATAATGGCTACTGTGGCTACTGCAAGAGCTCCAAGCACGTCGTCAAACTCACGGTTCCATACGCGACGAAACTCTTGTTCCAGGAACTCATGGCGATGCAGGTGGTGCCTCGCCTCGTGCTTGAAGAGGCTGTGTAGACAACGCACTCGCTTTCAGTCTGCTCTCTTCAGATGTTTCGGTCGGTCTTTGTGATGGTGTGCAGCGTCGACCTGGTGGCTTTCGCTGCACACCCCTCTAGCAAGTTCGCCCCAGACACACATGTAGATACCCTTTCCTTAGAGCGATGCAGGTCTGAATCACGTGCACCTTGCAGGCAGAGGACCGCGCGTCCATGTGGCAGGCTGATAAATGACGCGAGGCAACCGAGGGGTCCGGCGGCGGCGGCGGCAGCAGCAGCAGTTAGGACGAAAATCCAAATAAAATGTCAGGTCTTTTCACCCACGTCATCACTTATCAGAGTCTTTCCGTGTTTCTCCCTCACCTATTTTTTCTTGGTCCTTTCTTTTTCTCCTTCCTCAACCACTTCACTTCCTGGGGATCGCCGCGATGGGTGCGGTCGCTTCGCGGTCAGCAGGAGAGGGCGATGCTGCGGCAAATCCAAGAGAGAGCTCGCCTGCGCCGTTAGCCAATCGAGACTTTGAGACTCTGCGTCGTGAAGAACTTGTGCTAGAAGCGGCGGCCAATCCCCCCGAGGACATTCCATCCTGTCTCACGCTTTTTGACAAGTGGCTTACATGCTACGCGCTAGGTGAGCAGTTTCGAAGCGTGTACCGCTATGGCACGATCGCGAACTGTGCGCCACGGCGTGAAGACTTCAAATTCTGTTTGACTCTGCGGCAATATGATCCAGAGACGCGTCGCGCCAAGTGGCTTGAACGCCGCGCTGAGGCCAGCGCACATCAACGCAAAGGCGTTCGGACAAGCGAAGCCGTTTGGGAAATGCGGCGAGACCCATTGATGGACCCAGCATTCGTCGACCCATCCTATCCACTTCCTTCTTGTACGTATCCCTGCTAGGCAGGGTGTGTATGTGTGTGTATGTGCATGTCTATATGCATGAGAGAATGGAATCAAGGCCCTGCGGAGGATTTGCATTTTTTTCTTTACAGTTCTGCTTCCGAACAGGTCTTCGCAAGCCTTTGTGGAACACTCATACCAAAGCTTACCTCATTATGACGCACGCATCGGCCTCAGTTATCTTTTCCATTCTTGCTCATACACATACTGCACAAATGCATTGTGTAGAATTAAGGTCACTAACCGCTCCCAGAATGGTACGCATCCAAGTCCATGCAAGTTGTCCAGGATTAAATTGAAGTACATCCATTCTTTGAGGACGCTGCGAGTCTAGGATGCGTTAGGGTCCGTGGCGTCTCGCGCGTGTGACTTGGCACGCGATTCGGCTGCGCTTGACGCGTGCCTAGACTGGCGGCATCCGACGATGCGTAAATCTTCTCGATGATCCTCATCCAGCACCTGCTGTTGCTGCTTCAGCGGCAGCACATGGACTGCATCCATGTTTGGGAGAAGATGGCTAACACGATAGCAGCAACATGTATAGCAGCTCGTGCTGTCATTGACCACAACCTTTCATGTCCTTTTTCCTGGTAAGTACCTTTACAAGCCAATTGCTGCAACCCTTTTATCAGGATGATTCTATACCATAGATTTAAGCACGGCGAGCTTGTCGATGAGCCGAGCTTATAACATGCATGTACGTGTTACAAGAGACACACTAGTTGGCGGAAGACTAACGAACAGCACCAACTGATCTTTCACACCCTCCTTTGGCTAACCTTATACAAGGTTTAGTCGTCTTGTCTTCCTTTACCCTTGCATTCCTAGCCATACAAAGGCATCATATATGCTAACGCCCAGAAGTATGTATATCTTTTTCTTGCATAGACAACGATGAGAATTGCTTTTCCAGATCGTCAGCGTTCGTCGAGTGTCGTGGTTGTTTGTTTGCCTGTTCTGCTTGCGGTCTTCGCTGTGCTGCTGGTGCAACGCCCAATTCTTCGCGCCTGACAGGCTCAGAAGTCGCCGTCTTGACATCAGCACGATCCTTACGGTTGTCTTTTGCGGACCAAGACCGGCGTGCGCCGGGATCGCCAGGCGTCTGTGAAGAAGTGCGATTCCTCGCTGCTCCACCTGGTGGCGTGGTGACACCAGGCGTCTTCTTTGTCTCCAGGTGTTCATGTGGCTGGTACGGATCAGAACGCGGAACACGCTTCAGATCTTCTTCTTCTTTCATCTGCACACTAGATAGTCTTGAGCTGGATACGACTGCACCGGCAGGCGTGCGAGCGTTGCTAGAGCCAGCCTGGTCCTGCTCTCGAAGACGTCTTGGCCGATACCGCGGCACATCTTCCAAAGGCATGAATCCCGGACGCACACGCCGTTCCTTGCGAACACTGCGTTAAGGTTAGTGGTAAGCAACGTACGATCCATCTGCTCGGACACTAGCAGGAATGACTCGTTCATTCGTCGATGTACTTTGCACGATGCCGGACGGCGCTACAGTCAGGGACGCGCTTGCTGCTTGCGTTGGAGCCAGGTTCGCAGATACTGTGGGGGAGCGCGCATCACTACGAGACCGTGTGGCCGCCGCCGCCGCCGCCGACGACGACGACAATGACGGGGCCGATGAACGCGACACTTCCCTTGCAGGTGCCGCCATTGTTGCCAGACGCGGATGGCCAGCCGAAGACAATTCGTTCGAGTGGAGACACACATTCTCCTATTCCTCGACTCGAGAAACAACCAGTATCCAGGAGCGACACATTGCCTACGTAGGGCTGCCGAAACGCCTGGCCCCGAACGGACCGTCATCGACTACTTTACCACATTGGATGTGGCCACCATGTTCATCATACAGCCGCCGTATGCATTGCTACTCAATGTTTACAACTAGCAAAGGTTTTTTTTGGAACGATCCTTCAGGCATAGAGATCGTTTACTCCTCCTTAGGAGCAGGAAGGACCTTGCGGGCGCTCGCTCCACGAGGCGCACGCACACGGGGCTCGTGGTGCTTGCGCACCTGCGAGTTGACAATGGACGTAGCACGAGCAACGGCATCTGGAGCTTGTTAGCACTGTGAATCATGTGGTACATGACTAAGAGAGACATGTGCAGAAACTGCCATACACTGCACACACATGCGTGTTTCCATAACAATTGCACGCACAACATCATGCACGCATTTCTTTTGCATTACAAATACGCCCGGCCCGTCATAGAAGGAATGCATCATCAGGGGGGTTCTAGCGCAATGCAGCAAGCACATGTGTATGTGTGTGACTGTGCAAGGCAAAATGCACGTCCGTCTCGGTCAGGATATACGTACCCTTGCGCAGATCCGCACGGTAACCGTTCTTGGCCACGATGTTGGCAACGGCTTTAGCCACACGGCGCGAGCCACCCTTCCTGAACACATGTTAGTATCACTGACATCGATGACGAGTGACTCGCACATGCATGCACAATCAAACATGCCGCACGACTCTATTTCATACATACACTGTGGTCTGAGCACGAGCAGAGCGGATCGCGCGAGGCGACACCTTCTGCTTGCGGGTCGTAATAATGACGCCACGGTTCTCAGCTGGCACAATACCCACACCCTTGTCGTTTACAAGACCTGAGTGCTTGTAGCTGTGAAGCGAGGCAACGTTGCCGGGTTCGCGCGAGAACACACGTCCCAGACCCTTCTGCTTCACAAGGAAGCTGTTCGACTTGCGCACAAGCAGCCACTGGAGATCCTGCGTCGACATCTCACAAATATGTGTGTGTGTATCGATCGGTGGTTGACGAACCGTCGCGGCGCGGCTGCTACACCGACCGTCCTTACCTCCCACAGTCTGAAGCGTGCTTGATTTCGTTTTTTCAGAACTGTATTGTCACGTGAGTCATCCACGTGGCGTATGTGGACGACGTATCGCGGTGGAGGAACACCTCGTTGACCGTCTCTTGGCCGCGCTCCCGAGTTTCGATCGACACAGGCAGAGGGACGCATAGCACCTCCACTCGTGCGCCCTTGGTCGATACGATGTAAGTGTGGAGGTGATTCCAGCCCAAGGTAAAATAACGACCACGCACGAGTCACGCATACTTGCATCTTGGTCGATTGGCTTGCGAGCTTCAGTGATGGCCTCGACAGAAGCCCATGATTCGCAACTGCGAGGAATTCCAACTGCTCCCTTTGTCGTATGTACTTGATAGAGCAGCTTTCAAGACTTACACTGGCAGACAGACGTGGCCGAATTTGTTGGAGGGGCAGACAAAGATGTTATGCCGACGCTGAAACAATTTCAAGACGCCATCTCGTACGTGTATACACGCGCCTGAAAGCGTCATAACAGTGCTAATTTGAAGAAAGTACAAATTTATGGAGCTAAGTACGGCACAAAGACGCAAAGGGCTTGAGCAAAAGATCCCAGATATTGGAAAGACATTGCAGATGGTCGAATACCTGAAAGCTCGACAGGTATGTGCGCATGCCTTTTTCCCCCTTCCTCTTTTACCCTTTGTTTGCATGAACATAACCTCTAACGCGTGTAAAGACAGAGTCAGAGCCATTGGAAACGACATTTGAGCTCAACGATACACTGTACGCACGTGCACACCTGGAACCCACAGAAAAGGTCCATCTCTGGCTTGGGGTACGTACATTTTGTTCAAAGGGGATATAAGGGCGTGAAAGAGAGAGAGAGAGAGACCTTTCAAGAAGGATGAGAACCAGCTTCATGGGTACTAACATGCACTTGGTAGGCGAATGTGATGCTATCCTATGACATTGATGAGGCCATTGTCATGCTCCAAGACAAGCTTGCGACGGCGAAAAAGGGTTTGCAGCTAGCGAATGAAGACTTGGGCTTTCTTCGAGACCAAATTACTACGATGGAAGTCAATACAGCTCGAGTCCACAATTGGGACGTAAAGCGGCGCCGTGACAAGTACGTGGGTCCAAAAGACGTATCATGGCAACTAACGACAGGAAACAACGAGAAACTTGATCTTCGTAATGACGCCTAGAGTGCTTCAGACTTCATGCGTTTGCTTCTTTTTTCCCTACTCTCTTTCCTTCGTATTCATAGTCGACATGGCCTCGTCAGGTCATTTCATCCCCTCACTTCACACCCACACTTACATACGCACTAAGCATCCCAAGATAAAAGAGAAAATTAAGCTTGAGCTGAAGTGGAAGGATTTATCAGCACTGGATGTAGCGTGGTATCTGGGTTCGTGGAGGTCTTGTGTCTATCGTACTCAATTCATCCCTCGTTCTTCCAGGTTCAGCCTGAATTTCGAACGTCTGCTGCACATGTGGCGCCCAGCAAGCTATGCCGTTCGGCTGCGACGCCACATGGATGCAGGGAGTTTGTTTGCACGCCTTCCACACCATGAGCCTGTGCAAGTGCGACCATTGACGACAAGTGGCATATGGCTGAAAGCGGAAATAGACAGCACAAACGCCAAGAACCGCAGCAACCCAAAGCAGCGGCCGGGAGGACCGTCCTCATCAAAACAGAAAGCACCGGTGCGATCGGTGCCACCCGCAAAGAACTGGGCCCGAAGCAATCCGAATGCAGGCCAGGGTCATGCCACAGCGAAGTCGGGCGCAACTGCGCGTGCCACCACCGGCAGCGGAAGCAGCCAGGGCCAAAATGCCGCGTCATCGAAACAGCAAGCGCGATCGACATCACCGCCGTCACGCTCATCTTCTTCATCGTCGGCAAAGTCTGCGCGCACCCGATATATTTCACTTCCCCCGATCACGACCGTGTTTCATCTCGCGCGTGTATTGAACGTGAACATGCGCAAACTCCAGTTCCGTATGGAACAGATTGGTTTCGATGACACTCGGCCAGACCGGCTCTTGAAGCTGGAGGATGCCGAGCTTGTTGCCGCCGAGTACAATTGCGTTGTCAGTGCGAGCGAGGAGGCAGTGTTCGACATTTATCCGCGGCCGGAGCCATCGGCAGAAGAACGAGCGAAACTCCCACTTCGACCACCTGTCGTTACGATCATGGGCCACGTCGATCACGGTAAGACAACACTCCTGGATACGCTCCGGTCCACGAGCGTGGCGCAGGGCGAGGCAGGCGGTATCACGCAACACATTGGCGCCTTCAGCGTGCCGGTCAATCGGCCGGAAGGCGCAATTTCATCTGTCACATTCCTTGACACGCCAGGGCATGCTGCGTTTTCAACGATGCGCAGTCGAGGTACTTCCGTGACAGACATAGTTGTGCTGGTCGTTGCGGCTGACGACAGTGTGATGCCGCAGACGCGCGAAGTCATTTCCTTGGTCCGTGACGGCGAGCGGAAAGTGCCGCTTGTCGTAGCGATCACGAAAATCGATGCGCCCAAAGCCGATCCACACAAGGTCCGGTACGACCTGTTTGCCGAGGGCGTGGAAGTCGAGGAGCTGGGCGGCGATGTCCCATGTGTCGAGGTGAGTGCGAAGCAGAAACAGGGCCTCGATACGCTTGATGAGACCCTTGCTGTGCTGGCCGAAATGGGCGAGCTACGTGCCGAAACGAGCGGCCCGGCCGAGGGCCGGATCCTCGAGAGCCGGGTGGAAAAGGGGCGCGGTAACGTCGCGACCGTGCTTGTGCAGCGCGGCGTGCTACAGTCTGGCGATATCATTGCATGTGGGACGACATGGGCCAAGGTCCGGCAGCTGCTCCAGCCCGACGGACGCTCGGCAAAGCAGGTCCTGCCTGGGTATGCTGCACAGGTCGCTGGATGGCGCGAGTTACCCAAGGCTGGCGACGAGTTCCTTGGCGCACTGGACGAGGCCAAGTGCAAGCGAGCTATTGAGCATCGGAAACGCGTGCTGGAGGAGCAGGCTCTTTTGTACGATGCTGAACAGATTGATCAGGAACGACGACGCAAGGCCGAGGCGGATGCGTTGCGCGAGCGGACGGAGCAAATGACGCGCAAGGAGCTGAGCAGGATCCAGCGTGCGCAGGAAGATGGCTCGCTGGATGCCGATGCGGTTGCGAAAGCGGTGCGTGAGCAGCGCTTGGCCGCCGAGCTCGCAGCGAAGGGGGATGCCGGTGCTAGCGCAGGAGCGGGTGGAAAGGCCGAGAGGGCCGAGCTGAACTTGATCCTTAAGGGCGATGTATCAGGCACCGTGGAAGCTTTGGCCGGCGCCGTAAGCCACATCGGTAATGCAGCTGCGGGCGTACGAATTGTGTCGCAAAGTGTGGGTGATCCTACTGAGAGCGACGTGAACACGGCCCATGCCATCGGTGCGCACATCATTGGCTTCCATGTCAAGGCGCCAAAATCCATTCAGACCTCGGCGTCCCGGTGCCAACCGCCAGTCCCACTCCACTGTGACGACGTAATCTACCGACTCATGGACCATGTAACTGACAAGGTGGCTGCTTTGTTGCCGCCCATCGATGAGATGCGTGTGTTGGGCGAGGCAAATGTGGCGCAGCTCTTCCATATCAAACAAGGACAGCGCCGAGCGCCCAAATGCATTGCTGGTTGTCGCGTGACAAATGGGATCGTCAGCCGGGCGAACGAGATCCGGATTCTCCGCGGCGATGAGCGTAAGGAAGTGTTTCGTGGACGCCTCGATACGCTCAGACAGGTGAAGAAGGATGTGTCTGAAATGCGCAAGGGCACTGAGTGTGGTATGTCGTTCGATGGCTTCGATGATGTGCAAATCGACGACAAGATTCAGTGCTTTACGATGGTGCAGGTGCCAGCTACGCTGAAGTGAGGGCACTCGCAAGTCGCAGTCGCCTCGATCGGCACCGATGGCATTGCGTGTATGCTAGGGATTGTATGTGCCAATGCACTGCCGCGGCCAAGATCGGACTTGACCAGGTGTCTTTGTCTTTTAAGCCTCTTTGGTGCACAATCGATCAAGTGCTCGTGTCCATCGAAACCCCACCCCACAAGCAAGCGAAACAGGCCACCCGTCACTGGCACATACATCATACAATGATATTTTGAAAAAGAGTCAAGTCTTCTTACAGCTATCACAGTGCATATATGTATACCCTTCCTTTCTCTTGCTCAATGTGTATGGCTTCACGAGAAGGATCTTGTCCCGTTGTTGCACAAGGCTATGCAATCTTGATCAGGTCGATACGAAGATGGTGTCAAACTGTCTCCCGCACGGTGGTGTTGAAAAGAGTCACCCTTCTTCTTGAAAGCATCAATTGGAGTTGTTTCGACCCTGCATGCGGCGCCCTTGCTTGTCCACCAGCCAGCCCTAAATGGTCACAACAAGGCATGCTGTCTCCGTCGCTTGCGTGTCATTAGTCCGATCGTGATCAGGTCTAGCATGGGGGAGAGGGTGGGTCGGAACTTCTTGAAGCAAGAGACATGACGCCAATCAGAACAGGCCCGCCCAAAAGGCTATAGTGCCAACGCGAAGGCAAATAGCTTGATCATCTCATCTTGGAACGCAAAAGGCAATAGTAGTTTGTCTTGGAACGTCAGCGCAAGAGGGCCATGCATTCTTTCTTGCACAGATCGAACAAGGATATAGCGGACCAATTTAGCAACTATGACGTGCAATGATCCAGAGTCTGACAGATAGAACTAATACAAGAGGTAAATGTGAGCGAGGAGAGATTTTTGTTCTGACAAAACTGTGCACATTGTACAGAGTAACGGAGCTCCAGCGCCATGCCATGCAAGGAGATACACCATGTTTCCGACTGACTGATAGCATTGCTTCAACCGTCTACGGTGCTTCTTCTAAGCGTTCCTTCTTCCTGCGTATCAATTACTTCAAACCTACGCCTCCACTTCATGAAGCATGTTCTGCAGCTTTTTTTGCTCTTTCTCTGCTCCTTGCACCGCTAGGGCTGGCCTGATGATAACACGGCGCATTTTTGTGCGGCTTTCCTCACGATAGACACGATCAAGAAATGGGCCACTTTAGCCACTTGCGCATGGGATATTGACCTGCGCGCAACAGACTCTATTTGCGACAGCATGAAGGGCAAGAAACACACCGTGTGGAGAGAGGCTCAAGCAACTGTGCAAGAACGCCCACAAACGCAAAGACCACGCGGCTGGCGACTCGTTCTATGCAGTTCTCTAGTAGCTTGATACTACATCATGGTACGTAGATGTTGTAGGCTCGTTCGTACTCCTGCTTGCCACTTTGGTCGATAGCTCATGTGTTTTAGAGATTTGACTGGACTCATGCATGCCCGTACGAAATCGACCATTCATACCAAGACATTGGCGACAGTGCGCACGTGCGCACATGAATGAACGGAGCTGCCACATACCGCCGCGCATTATTTGCCAGAGTGTCGTGCACCAGTATTGGCGTCGACACGTTCTACCATTCACTCCGTCAAGTCACGCAGACCGTGGTGCCCCAGACGGCAGCAGCAATTCTCGGCATTTCAAAAATCTCCACCTAAGCGGTTGCTTGTTCTGAGCGCCCTGCATTTTACGTGTGGGGTACCGCCGAGCTTGTCAAGGAATACCGTTAACCTGGCCAATCATGTTAGCGTCTTTGCCAAATCTTGTACCTTTCTCGAGTACGCTTGCCTCGGAATTGCATGCACCCTGCGTTCAAGAGCAAACTCGGGATGCCAAAGACCTAGTGTGAACATGCAGCGTCAAAGATATATAAATGGTAACTATTTGTTAAATTGACCTGTACCTCGCTACAAAAGTACTTTCAACAATGTTCCGCTCTCTTCTTGCATCGACTCTGCTGCTGATTCCACTGGTATTCGCAAAGGACGACTCGTCTGTGTTCTACTGCTTCGCACACACTAGTGAAACCGGATTTGACCAGTGGCATATGAGTGTTCCTGCAACAGACAAGGTTTGCGAAACTCTGAGCAGTGGCCAGAAATACGCCGACGAAAACGGTGGATGCCGCGTCAAGCCATATGATGTCAAGTGGTTCAAGGAACGCTGTGGTTACCACCGCGAGGGTAACAGGGATCACAGTGCCGGCACAGTTCTTTCGCCTTCTGAGTAACAAACTCCTACCGATCCGTAGAAGGGTAGGCGACTCTAGTGTGGAATCTATTTCTCTCCGGTAGAGTATAGCGACGAATTTTGTGATTTTGTCAAGCCTGCATTTCATGGAGATGCAGTCATGGATCGAGCTCCGTATATCCTAGACACACGCTGGGAAACGGGACAATGTTGATGTCAAATTCCACGTCGCTCATATTGCCTATCATTCTTGTGCAAGACCAATCTCATAGATCACTACGGCGCCGGGAGCGGGAGTCATTTTGGAGATGATGTGAGATGTCCTGTACAATAACAAAGCACACACAAGCGACATTGTAGTGCCAGTCAGCACCAGTCTCGCATGCGTTAAAGTCTGTTCAATGGTACGTAAGGAGAGGGCTTCAATGACAAGACGATCAACCTTTATGCACTGCAGCATGTTGAATTTTGAAAAGAGACAATAAAAAACCTGACAAGCAGCAATACAGATGCGAGTCAACGCGATTAAGCAACACGAGTTCCATTCTTTACTCCGTGTTAACACCGCTTGATCCCCTCTCCCCAGCGCGGTGGCTGTGTATGTCTCCCTCGCACTCGCAGCGTTCCACGAAAGATCATATAAGTGCTTTTCGTAGGAGTTATCTTGGTGGAAAGAACATTCCCACTGCTGAACATTCTAGAGTAGGGGACTTTTTTGTAGATCAGCACACGCTTCCCAGGAGTTTCACCGCTCCGATGTTATCCTATTGCCAGATTATTTGATGAGACATGCCATATAACTGAACAATGAAAACTGGCCCTCTGCCCCTGAATTATTTTGCGTCCAAATGTATCATTCCTTTAGAGCCATGCACCATTGGAGCTGCAGACCGGGCGCAATTGGAGAGATCGCGGACGTGTCAAGGGCAAAAAACGTGTTGATTTTCCTCCGTGGCCGCTCGATAAATGCCAACGATGTGGAGAACTTGAAGTATACATATATATATGTATATATGTGTGTGGGCCATACGCGCACCAACACGCTGGCTACACTGCCGACGATTCGCTCAATCCGACACTCAAGTAATCGACTGCACCAAACCAATACACATGCTAGCTGAATTTATTAGCCGCATTTCAACGCTGGTAGTAGGCTTCATTAGTTGTAGGACTTCAACGACTATCAGAAACCAACACGTTCGGATCGGAGTTCCCTGTCTGCCCAAACGTTTAGTGTGGAGAGACATGGAACTCTCATTGCATGCCAAGCTTCGTGCACCGTTCTAAATCAGCATGCAACTTGTTGGAATTCCGTGGTCTCCACATGCACGCTTGTTTGCTACAAGCGCCCTGAAATGTTTCAAGCGGGGTTGTGCCAAGCGTTGATTCGGGAATCCCAGTGACCTGGTCAATCATTGTAGTGCGAACACCGAATCTGGGCGCCTTCCATGTGCTTTCCTCGGAAATGCGTACATCATATACGCATATGGAAGCGTGGAACGTTTAGAACATACCGCGGGCATGCAGATGTGAAGCTATATAAAACGCATCAATTCTTATACTGTGCCTCACCGTACTACAGCAACATATTCAAGCATGTTCCGTTCTCTTGTCGCTTCAACTCTACTACTCCTTCCCCTCGTGTTTGCTAAGGACGACACAACCACGTTGTACTGCTTCGCTCGCCACAATGATACTGGACTTAGCCAGTGGCACGTGAGTGTTCCTGCAACGGTCAAGGTTTGCGAAACACTCAGCAGTGGCCAGAAATACGCCGACGATAACGGTGGGTGCCGCGTCAAGTCATATGATGTCAAGTGGTTCAAGGAACGCTGTGCCGATAACCATATGGGAAAGAGGGATCACAGCGCTGGCACAACGCTGTGGCCTTCTATCTAGTAACCCGATGCCATTTCGCATGAAGGTAGTTAGTCCTGGCTTACCATGCGTTTCACTTGAATAGGATTGTGCAATGAACTCATTTCCCTTGTGTGTTTGGTTTTATTTCATACATGTTGTGCGAAGACAGTTCATGTCGACTTTTTTTCTTTTGTACCGTAACTAGACGTCTCATCAGGTAGGGTACGATGGAATCTAAAGCGTCACAAGTGAATACAGCATGACAGCACACATGGTAAACCCAACGAATGATTTTAGTCTGCTATTGTATTCATATATTTTATTCTTCCCTGTGCGTTGGAAAATAACGTTCCCACATATTTACGACGATAGGTGCTGAGACTAAATGGTCTGTTCAAGCACATGTGTGGAGCCAACTTAAATTAATGCAAAGACTGCCCTTGAACCGACATGTCGCAAGAAAGATGTGAAATCCCCTCGATAGCGAAACTTATTCAAGGAAACTTTTATACAGCCAGGGTAAAAGGACAAGAGAGGCAATAAACTGGGACTAAAAGCATGTGACGACAGAGCGTAGTGATGCTCTTGTTCCTTTTTCTTACATAAATAAGAGTGTAGTACGGCACCGTGCGAGGAAATTGCGTACATCTTCCTCAGATTTACAGCGCTCTTTGAATGACTGAAATTCATGTAGGAGGATGTACCAATTGCTATTACGCTCCATGTATTCATAACCACTACTGAGGGTTTCATATATGCCTTGTGCCATGTCAAATGTCAATGCTCCACTTGCAACCCGGCGCTACTTTGATATCACTGACCAAGTAAGGCAGCCGCATGTTATCAACAATAAACTAATTGGTGCGCAGAGTGCAGAAACGTCGAGCAAAGAGGATGGCACGATAGTAGGGGGGATTCTGCCTACGCCGCTCAAAGGAGTCATCTTTTTGCGCGATGCGAAAATTGACGATCCCAACGTGTCCAGGTGACAAATTGTGCCGGAATTTGACAAGATCCACATTCGCTCCTGTATGGCCGGCGACAGAGCCCCCCTGTCTCCGATATATGCGACCGAATGGTCTCTACATATACTCCTTGGCGTGAAAACATATCTATGCCCAAATATTCGATCAAGCACAGTGAAATGTATGGCTTCGACCAGATGTTTATGAGCGCTAGGACGTCATATAGGCAAATCCCGAAACTTGCTCAGGTTTTCGCTGAATATGAATAGTCCACTCTTTTGAACGTCACATCAAATAGCATGAATACCTAGATACCTAGACATTTCGTACATCACAGATGCCCAGCTAGTGTAGAAGCCAGATTCTGTAGATGTCGATAGTACCATCGTCATACTGTGGGCCACAACAACGACTACGTGTTTAGATCTCCAACCAACACTTACTTGCAACAGCGCCGCAGCGTCGACAGGGTGGATCCTCCACAAACCACGTGACAGTTGCGAACGTGCACGGCGCTTTCATGCTGCTTCTCTGAGCGTGTTCCAACGCCACGAACTGACCATGTCGACCAGCGGCAACGCGCTCTTGCTTAAAAAGCAGCTGTTAGAGTTGCGCAAAAGTATGTATTTCATACTAATAAAGCAAAGATCCAGTGGATGGCTTTAGTGCAGGGTTGAAGGACGACAGCAATCCCTTCGAGTGGGATATTATGATCATTGGTCCTATGGGTATGTGTGAGTGCCTGAAAAGAATTCTGCGTCTCACGCATAGACACATTGTATGAAGGAGGCTTCCTGCGTGCTGAACTGAGTTTTCCTCATGTGCGTAGTGTGTCCACTAAAGTACTTACGCAGGAATACCCTCTGCTCCCACCAAAAATGAAGTTCAAGACGCCCATGTGGCACCCTAACAGTATGTTTGGAAATCATACGCGCGATTGCAGTGCTTACGCTCTGCCACTCAGTCTACGAGGATGGTACCGTGTGTATATCGATCTTGGTATGTGGACGCATGTCCCAACTAACCACAGCACGCACCTGGCCAGGATGAATTTGGGTATGAAGATGCAAGCGAGCGCTGGCTCCCTGTACATACGGTTGAATCTATTCTCGTCTCGGTCATTAGTCTGCTGAGCTCAGACACGCCCAATACTGACTCGCCGGCTAATATTGATGCTGCTAAGCAGGTTCGAGGTATGTACAAAGCGAGGCACTCACACACATCAGAGGACATTGTCGGCTATCGCAAAAAAGTACGTTTCAGGGACTATGACGAGTGATCATGCCGTTCGCGTTCTCGAGGGCACCATACTAACTTGCTCTTAGGTTCGCCGCCTCGTCCGACAGTCCAGTGAGGAGGCTTTTGACTAAATACATATCCGGCTCATCAGCGAGTCAACTAGCTCGATCACTACATGCTTTGCGCGCACACAGACGCACATGCACACACAAAAAGAATGTTTGAGAAAAAAAATCCATAGAAGTACAACAAGAATACGCGTATGCATTACATACACAACACTAGCATCCAAAGGAATGAGATGCCGTGCCATTGGTCCACGCTGCCATGCGTGGGTCGTCAGTCGCTTTGCTTTTGGGGAAAAAAGGTCCTGAACCTAGCGAACGGTTGTCATCGGTGATGAAGTGACAGTCGGCGTACTTCCACCTGAAATTGCCGATGCCTGTACAGCCGCCGTTTGGGCATGCGGCATAACTGGCGTTGTGACATTCAAAGCCTGGTATACGATGGTGCCTGATGGTGTGAATGTGGCACTTGTGGCATTTGCAAAGCCATAAAGGCAACCCAAATGCTTCGCATCATCAATAGCACCATCGAAGAACCGGTCACGGAGTCGGAAGAATGACGACGCCGTCAACAAGCTATCACTGCCAGCTTGGTGTTGCTGTCCCATGCGGCTGACCTGAAGGTCGTCAGCAAGATCCTGAAGACCACCCTTAAGAGTCTTGCAACTGCGCATAAGAAACTTGACATCGTAGATGCAAGGAAACCAAACATGCAAAAGATCGAAAAACTCAGATTCTGTTGACGGTAATGGCTGACACGTCACAAGCCTGAGCAAATACCCAAAGTCGTAGCCGGAGTGGAACGAGACCCACCGCACATCCTCAAGTAAGACCATCCCCGAGGTGATCAACAGCTCCCCCAAATACTGCTGGTCAATGCCAAACTGGAGGTGCCGATCAAAGTCGATGCCCGCTTTTGTGAGCAGTTCGAGCGAGTCCGGTGCACACATGTCTTCGTTCGCATCAAAGTGCAAATTAAACTGCCACGTACACGTATCAGGTGGCAAATTTCCGTCCTCGTCACATACAGTGATGCCGAGCTGGATCATCTTGAGCAAGTCAACGTTGCATCGCAATGTCTGATAGTGATAGTCTGTAGACCCGCGGAACTGACCGATGGGCCGCGCCACTATTCCTGGAAACTCAGTATCCATGGCCACATATGGGTACGTCTCGATCGCTTTTCGTAGACTGTCCATCTCCTCATCAAAGTTGTCGGACCAAACATCGCGGATTCGCCCCGACATGGTGCTAATGCTGCTGCCGATGAAGCTGTTGCGTCCACACCCTCTCCAAACTCCGTCGTGTGTTGAAAGCCACGCGTCTGTGAGCGGCGATTTCACTCGAGACACTCGGCGGCCGACGGACGTACCAGGCAAGGTGATTCACGTGACACAGCCGAACACGTCAGGGCCAAGGGAGGTGGGGGTCTTGAATTAGTCGCACCGGGGGGAGAGAAGGGGGAGGGGCAAGCAGCAGCGCCGCCGCCCGAAACAAGTGGCGACGCGTAAGCGATCGATCTTTGTGGGTGGACGTTTGTGTTGCAAGATCGACGGAAACCCTTGCATTGTGTGCGGCACGGACACCCCCCAAAAGACTCACCTCATTGCTCGATAGAAGAGTGACTAGTTGCCGACCATGCCGCTTGAAGCGACTATGATTGTACTTGACAACTCAGAGTGGATGAGGAACGGCGATTACGTGCCAACTCGCTGGGATGCGCAGGCCGATGCCGTCAATGTCCTTTTTGATGCGAAGACAAACTCACACCCTGAAAACATGGTCGGCGTCGTTACGATGGCGGGAAAGAGTCCCGAAGTGCTCGCGACCCTAACGCAAGATATCGGCAAAGTGTTTGCTGGTCTGCATGCCAGTAAACTTGCAGGCGCAATCTCTCTGTGCACAGGCATCAACGTAGCTCAGCTCGCCCTCAAGCATCGACAGAACAAGAACCAACGCCAGCGCGTCATTGCATTCGTTGGATCACCTGTATCAGACTCTGAAGAGTCGCTCTTACAACTCGCGAAGAAACTCAAAAAAAACAATGTGGCCGTGGACATTGTCAACTTTGGCGAATTTGAAGAAAACGAGACTAAGTTGTCCAAGTTGGTCGATACTGTGAACAGCAATGAGAACAGCCATCTACTTACTGTACCGACAGGTGCCGGTCCTCTTTCAGATACCCTGCTCTCCTCCCCTATTGTCTTACAAGGAAGCGACAGTGAGGCTGGTCCATCCGGCACGGCTGGTGGCGGCGGCAGCAGTGGCAACGATTTTCAATTCGGTGTGGATCCAAATGCCGATCCAGAGCTTGTTATGGCGCTACGTCTATCGCTCGAAGAAGAGCAGGCTCGTCAGCGTGCAGCTCAAGAAAGTCAGCCAGACGGGGAGAATCCGCCTTCTGCTCCTGAAACCAAGCATCCAGCCGAAGGTGCTACCGGCTCCTTGGTTCCCGTCGATGCCCCTCCCCTTTCAGGCACATCTGGCACAAATACGGATATGTCACATCAGGCTGAGAACGAGGACGAACTCCTTAAACAGGCTATCGCTTTGTCTCAACAGGATTCTGCCCCAGAGCCACAAGAGGATGTGCAAATGGACTCAGGCGAGTCGAATCAACAACGCGCTGTCGTTGCAGGCCCGAATGAAGGAGACCAGGATGAAGAAATGACCGAAGAAGAAGCAATTGCTCGTGCAATTGAAATGAGTATGATGGACTCCAAGGAACAGTCTGAATAGGTCTGGAGATAGTAAAAATTCTCTTTGAGTGCAACCTTGTAAACAATATGTATGCGCGCATGGTTAAATTTGTTGACTACAAATGTCTAAGGGATTTAATTGAGACTTCATTCCTAATATAAGTCAAATACGGCTGCGGACTTACCAGGTACCTAGAAGTGCTTTAAAAGTTAGGCGATGACGCAGTAGTAGATTGGATTTGGAGTTGGTGTTGGCGGCCACTCGTAGTTAGCAGGAGCAGATCCTTGCTCACTCTCGTTTTGAGCGTTGTTGATAGTACGGTCCTGGTTGGAGACGAGTTCCTTGGCAGCTTGCATTCTGAGGTAGACTGTGTTGGTAACGATTTCCTGCTGCTTAACCTAACCTATTTATATGTTTCTATAACTCCTCAGGTTACGAGGTTCTTTGTCTAAGGAATGGTATTTACAAATATTGTTCACTTTGTGCAAAAGGCATGGATCAAGTGCTTTTCATAGTATTGCTTTGTTCAAATTTTGTTATTCTTAATCTCAATGAATCTTTGTTGGCATATGCGCAAGTAGATTCGTTTAATTTAAACAAAGGGTTAAACTTGATGCACAAGTTTGTAGCAAAAACTGAAAAATAAGGCGTGCATCAACCTTTTGCTCGTAATGCCGTATGATTGTCGAGGTGCATGCCATTCGCAAGGAATTCTCTAATCTAGATGAAGATCGTAACTCTGCACTTTAATACATGATCACTTCATTCCGTTTCTCTCTAAGCCGTCTGAGTTGAACATGTTAATGTCATCGGTCGCCTACGCATTTTTATCGTACATAACATTGCTTATGCTTTGGTTTCCGGTTCCTTCTCATTTCAGAGCCAAAAATGCTGCTATATTAGTTATCGTGGGATGGACTACACTGGGTAACATCGTTGAAGCTGCAGCGGCACTTTCACTTTTGGACGCGACCGATATCATTAATCCTTCATGGTGCGATTTAGGTTCGTACTAGGAACTTCTCACATGATATAGCTGCTGCTCTTCAATATCTATGGGGTACAGGTGCATGTACTGGATGTCTTATCCTGATTCGAAGATTGGCACTGATTGCATCTCCCACTTCATCCCTGCCAGATCCTTCAGTCAAACGCATACAATTCTACTCCGAATTATCCCTAGGAATTATCATTCCACTTCTTCAGATTCCTCTTCATTATGTGGTACAAGGTCATCGCGTAAATGAAATCAAAGACCTTGGATGTGCAACACCCATATACCCTTCTATTGTCGCCATCATTTTGGTACTGTGTTATCCGCTACTGATCAATGTACTAAGCGTGTACTACGCTGGTAAGTTTTCGATGCAGCATTTCTGATGTACAGTAATGGCTATATTTTACCTGTATATGCGTAGGAGTGAAATGAATGAGGTACTTCAGGCCAAGGAAGCAAAGGTCACAAAGGCTCAATATTTGAAACTGATGGCTTTAGGTTTTGTAAATCTGAGCTTATGGTTTCCTCTGTCAATTGTTTTTGTTGTTCTCAACTTAGTCAAATCGCCAATTCGTCCCTACACGAGCGCCAAGCAAGTCCATTCTCACTTCGATCAAATCGGGTTCTTTACAATTGAGCAACTAAAGCTCAGTGATCGAGTTATTTTCGAGCTTTCTAGATGGATGGGTCCTATTACTGCCATTGTATTTTTCATCTTTTTTGGATTTCACCCGAAAGTCTGGTCAAACATCAAAGCGGACTATGAAGCAATTTCAAATTGGATAAAAATCCGTATGCTGAAGATCGCACCGTCTCAATCCAATTGTTCACGACAACAAAACGAAATGTGAGTTTATAAGTTCCAAAGCGACTAACGTGAATCAGAGTCGACATTGAGAACCAGAGCCATTGCCCAGATGACAAAAGCATTCTGAATATTAGTCTTGCACAAACCAGCTAAATGATCGATGTTCCGCATACTTACACTCTTGTCAAAAGTTCTACAGACATATCACCATTTTTCCATTTTCCCATCAAATGGTAAGCGTACACTTCAGAGGTTAAAATGTATGACAGTTGCCGTGAAGTGCATTGAAACATACATCCAGTGCACAGAAAGGCCTGTCTAACTGTGGTCCATATTGGCAAATCATTTTGACCCTCAGCATCCATGTGCCGTCATCTTGCAGATGCAAGAGAGACAGGAAGAGAGAGCTTCGATAGTGCCGTTAAATTATACTTGTTTTTCTGACACTGATGTTAAAGCCGCGAAGCAGTCGAGTGTGGGGAATTTTTTACATTGCCTCTACAATGATAGATGGTTAAAGTGAGGGAAAAGGAAGGTTGA